>Ga0066637_10000017_pt1 | contig 97189 bp, 100 predicted proteins | sample CryGeyCG2014_020_FD_62737 | JGI IMG/M metagenome (GOLD analysis project Ga0066637, IMG submission 62737) | Groundwater microbial communities from aquifer - Crystal Geyser CG08_land_8/20/14_0.20 | ecosystem: Environmental > Aquatic > Deep subsurface > Groundwater | place: USA: Utah: Grand...
AGATTTCTTATGATATTTGGAACGAATTTAATTTAATTAGTTTAATTTATAAAAAATTAGGAGTACCTGTACCTAGCAAGGATGAATGGTTTCATCATTGTTTATTTAATAATAGTGCTGATCAAGCTGTGGAAATTGATAAAATTGGTTTAATCTTACGAGCTTATAACGCATCACCATTAGGGAAGCTCTTACCTATAGACGTTCGTTATTATAGTATGGGTTTTATACCGATTCCGCCGTTTTCAGACCTCGAAGGGCATAAAAAACTTTCGGAAATTGCCAGTCATCTTCCTCCTTCGGTCAACGACTCTGATTATGAAATAAAGTGGGCGACTTGGAAAAAAAGTACTTGGGGGCGTATTTGGGAAGCGGTTCCATTGGTTTCCCGGGAAGATACCGAAGGCCTGATTCAACCTTATTTAGGTGCTAAAAACGAAGACACTTTTACAAATTTAGATCCCACCAATAAAAATCAGGTTGAAAAAGTTCCCCATCTGGCAAGATTATATGAATCAAGTAAAATAGTTTCCAGTATTTTAATTCCCTACAATGAACCAATTACCACAACGGCCCAAATTTCCAATAACCAGAATGTTCTTGCTGATAATTCCTCTACCAACAATCCACTCACTGGCTTATTTAGTCCCAAATCCGTTCAGGCGGCGACTCCTCCACCCTGCCAAAGATACTGTACAGGTAATATGACTTTTTATGATATTGATGCTCCAGCCCCAGGACAACATAGTTTTAAATCTTATTTTTGTGTTCCCTGTCCGGCCGGACAAAATTGTGACGGTATTTCCCATTTAAAGAATTTATCAATCTATGATTCTGGAGGCGCCAGCGGATTTTTATCAGACACTGGCGGTCCAGAAATCCAGTGTCCGGGTAAATGGGAAACTCAATGGGGAACTAATTATCATCCCAGCACCATAAATATGAATGTTGGCGATGCTTTTACAGTTTCTGCCAATTGGACAAAAGCTTCCGGCGGTTCCCGAGCGAACTGCTGCGTGGATGGAGGATCCGTTTCTTGCAGTATCACCTTGGCTCAAAACGCCGATGGGACTTATAAATGGGATACGACTTGCGGTGTTGCCCCGGCCCCACCGCCAACTTGTTTCCAGGATCCAGCCAAATCAATTGATTCCTGTATTAAAAAAGATGCCATTACCGGAACCGGCGATACTCTTTGCTGCAGCAATATTCAATATAAACTAACCGCGGTGGATAAATTTGAAAATAATCGATATGTTGCCTGCAATGGATCCAGTTGGGCTTGTCAAGCTTGGCTGCTTGAAGAAGGAAAATATGATCAGATAAATATGGACCCCTGTCTTGATTTGGGTGGACGAGGAAACGGACATACGGTAACTTGTGAAGCCGGTGATTGGGCAAATCCCAATAATGTTGCGCCTGATCCGGTCTGTGTCCAAATACAAAATACTGATAATCGATGTTACGAATGGACCGGCCGAGAAGGAAGCCAACCAACCATCTGGAATGATAGTGAGCAAGTTAGCCGTAATATAGGGGTCAGCTTAATTCACCCCTATCTTGATGATATTTGGAATCAGACCAGTGGATCAATGGGGGTGCTTAATATTTTTCGTCCTTCCTTTCATCCCGGTTTTCCGGATACACCAGCAATAAGCCAGGCAACAATAAAATATACACCTTACAGCGATCAGGTTGGTTGGTGTTCCGGAAACCTACCAATCAAAGGTGATTGTCCCCTTCAAAGACACAAAGACGGTTCAACTTCTCCGACCGAAGGCCAGTTTTATTTCCCCCACTTGGGCGGAATCCAACAGGCAAAACAATGGGTAACCAACAGTCTGTTTCCAGCCAGCTTAACGAGCGTTAACCCCGTCCTCTCTTGTTCTCAACTGGGTGGAACTTGCACTGATAGTTGTGCTGCAAATGACACTCTCGGCACTGGACTACCCGGCGGGGATGGTTGCGGAGGTGTGAATGTTTGTTGCAAACCATAAACCAATTTGAAATTTAAAATTTAATTACATAAAGTCAAAAGGCAAAATTCAAAATGCAAAATTACAATTCAAAATTTAAAAGTGATTTAAAGACACGGTGTTATCAATTTAGCCTCGCTATAATTACGTTAATGGACACTCTTCCTAATAAACGAGCCGCTTGGGTTATTGCTGATTAATTATTAAGGGCGGCAATGTCAATCGGAGCAAATCTTATTGAAGGAGGAGCTTCTAGCTCCCGCTTGGAGTTCAAGAAATTTTACGAGATTGCTTTAAGAAGTGCCAACGAAACAAAATATTGGTTATGCCTTTTAAGAGATTCCGGCTTGGTAGAGAAAAAAGAAAGTATTATACGATTGCTAAATGAAGTTACGGAAATTGCTAATATGTTAGCCGCTGGCGTAATCAAACTTAAAAGCAAAAACTTTTGAATTTTAACTTGAAATTTTGAATTTTGAAAATTGTTTCGGATTTCGATATTCGATATTCAAATTTATAACTAATGTCTTAAGTCTAATATTTGTGATTGATATAGTTTTAAGTAATAAATTGTTTCTTCAATTAACTTTTCTCTCACCCACATTTTTTGTTTATTATCCAAAAGTTCACCCAAACCAGACAATAACTCTGTTTTTTTAAGACCATTTACCTTTTCCTGTGCTTTTTTTAGAGCATTAGCCAACGACATTCCCGTTTTTTCCTGCAACAACTTCTCATTAATTGGCCAATTATTTTTTAAATAAAACCAAACATCATAAACATCTCGAGAGGCAAATCGTTTTCGAGTCAACAAGGCGGAAATCTTCCCCGCCGCCATATCAGCCGGCGCCATTACCAACATCGAAATACCCAAATAATTTTTAATAGTAAAATCCGCCTTAACCGGTCTTTTGGAGATTTCCACTTTCAAATTTCTTTCTCCTTTTTGGTAATTCAGAAGGAAAAAAAGAGTATATCGTTTTTCGATCGCCTCTGTCAGAGTACCAAAATTGGGTAGAATTTCTTTTAACCGGGTAAAAACGACTTCTTTTTGCTTCAAATCCAGTAAATCAAAATCCAAGTCAACGGAAAAACGGGGCAATCCGTAAAACAAAAAGGCCGCGGTTCCGCCCTTAAAACCCAAAACACTTCTTAAACTTGGATCAGAATAAATTTCCCGTAAAATATTAATAAAAATGGTTCGGTGCAAATCAATGTTAACCATGTTCCTCCTTGGATAATTGATAATACTCCCCAACTCTTTTTTCAAAGATTTTGCTTTTATAGATTTTTTTAAGGGCTTCAACTTCGTTCCAATCAATTGCCCCTAAATTGTCAAAATGATAATTTTTATAGATATAAATTGCGTCTAAAAACGCCCGCTCGCGGGTAGCCGTAAAATAACCATCTTTCTGATCAATTCCTTCAGTATTGGTCAAGATTTCTCCTTTAATTTGCCGATACTGGATTTCTGTCTCGTTTATGGTTATTGTTCTTGTCAAATAGGAAACAACAAAAATTGTTTTGTAAGACTGAAAGACCACGCCTTGTTTTGCCAGGACAGTTTCCAAACTGATATATGACGGTTTATAAAGTTTATTGGCCAATTCAAAAGGATGGTAGTCGTTTTTCGCATAAATCCCCTGGTGAGGCCGTTTCAATTTCCCGGTTTTAGCAAAATAATATAGGCGGTCACGCACACTCTCGTAAGAAACGTCAGGGTAGAGTTGGGCAATCTCATTAATAGTGAAAACCGTTTCCGGCCGATAATAAAGTTGTAAAATAAAGTCGTTGTTAATCATATAATGCTACTAAAAGCCGTAATTTTTACGGCATCCAGTAGATTTTAGCTAAAAAATAAGTTTTTGTCAAGGGGACGCTGGTAATAATATACTTCCCAACAAATTAACAATATTGTTAATTTTCTCGGAACAAGTTTAATTTTAGGGTCTTGAAAATAAAAAATAATGATGTTAGATTTAATTTATTCATTATGAACACCAAATTCCGCATATTTGTCTTAGGTTTTCTCTTAATTGCAGGTTCTCTTGCCGTTTCCAAACCTGTTCTGGCATTTTCTACACCCGAAGCCTCATATCCTCTTTTATATCAGCAAGCAATAGAATCCCCGGATATGAATTTGCAAAGTTTTGTTCGCGAAACCATTAAAGCCATTATGTTTTCTTTTGCGGATCAGGCAGGAATGCCAAAATTGAGTACTGTTTCCAGCGGCGGTACCCCAAGTCCGGGAACAGATAATGGCGGACTTGTTCCAACCCTCGCTTCTCTTATTGGTTTAGTTTACCAAGCACCTCCCGCTTCGGGATTGACTTATTTAGCTGATCTTGGTTCAAAGGTCGGCATCGCTAAACCGGCTTATGCACAAGATAATGGCATTGGATTTACAAGTATGGAAGCGGTTTTGCCTCTCTGGAAAGCTTTTCGAGACATGTCTTACCTTCTTTTTGTTTTGGTTTTTGTGATTACCGGTTTTGCCATCATGTTTCGATTTAAAGTGGATCCGCGCACAATAATTACCCTCGAGGCAGCCCTCCCAAAAATTATTATTGGCTTAATTCTGGTCACTTTTTCCTATGCTATCGCTGGCTTTTTAGTCGACCTTATGTGGATTATTAATAATCTTCTTTTGGGTGTTTTTCATCAACTTCGGCCTGATTATTTCAGTTTTGTCTCCGGGACCCCGGTTACCTCTGTTGTTGATAATGCTAGCTTAATTATTCAATCCGCAATGGCACCGTTTGAAATCGGTGCTGTCTTCCTTATTATTCTTGGCATGATTGTTGGAGGAGTTGCCGGTATTCCATTTGGAGGACCGGCGGGAATGGCTACCGGCGCAGTCGTCGGCGCATTAATTCTTTTGATCATTTTTGCTATCGTTTTCATCATCGCCCTTTTTCGTCTTTTGTGGACGTTGCTTAAGGCTTATGTAAATGTTGTTTTGGCAATTATTTTCGCTCCATTTCTTCTTGCTTTTGGCGCCCTTCCTGCTTCCAGCTCAACCGGTGCTTGGTTTAAAAATATTTTGAGCAACCTCGCGGTTCTACCAGTCGTTTTAACAATGCTCTTGATCGCCAATTTTCTGGTTAGGGAATCCCTCCATGAAATGCCATTACTCGAAGGAGCTTTCGCAGGAATAGGAATTGTTTCTATTCCCGGTGCCTCACCATCAACCTTAGCCGAAGTTCAACAAGTCGTACAAGCGAGTATCCCAGCCAGAGTCAGCTTTTTCTTTTTAATGATCTTTGTTGCCTTAGGATTGATGCTCATGACGCCTCATGTTGCCGATATGATTAAAAATGTTTTGGCTGGGAAATCGTTTGGAGATAGACTAGGAATAGGGGAAGCAGCAATGGGTGTTCCAATGGCTGCAGGAAGAATGGGGGCCGCCGGAGGAATTGAAGCAGGCTATCGCAACTTAACAACAGGAAAAAGCCCTGTAATACCTACAGAATGGCAAGGCCTTACTTGGAATACTAAAGAAGCTGCGACCAAGAAGATTCTATCGGGAAGATGAAACTAAAGACCTCTTTGTCCCACCGCGGTAGGAATCTTAAGATAATCCCGAATCCACTCAGCATCTTTCTTTGTTATCCAGGTTGAATCATAACCAGCTCTTAAAAATTCCCAAGCAGATAGTTTTTTTGCGTCGGGATCGTTTATAGGATTAAAAGAAAACCGTTCTTTTGGATCAAGGCTGGTTCTTAGAGCTAAATCCGGGTTTTTTTGCGCCCAAGGAATATGATTGTTAGTTTCCGGATGATGATTAAAAATGATGTCTGCCATTAACCAAACCATCGGATTTTGATCTGGTGTATATTGATCCGCTTTCGGCAAATACAAAGTATTCCTCCAGTTTCTGATTCTCGAAGAAAAGAAGTCTGCTTTTCCATAATCATTTAAACCTTTGAAGGGTAATTCTCTAATATCCTTAACCATATTGAAAGCTCTTCTTCGCCTAAATAACCAACTGCTGTAAGATCCAAAATCCTGTTCCTCAAGCCGCGACATATCTTGTGTTGCTTGTTCTAAATGCGTCCAGGGAAATTCGCGATCAGCAAAAGACATTCCCCCTGCCCAAATTTCCCGAAGTGACTTTTTTCCTCCGCCGGGCGCATCAACCTTCGTTTCTTTAAGAAAATCTCCGCAAAGCGATGGAATTTTAGAAATACTTAAGGGGTGTCCGCTATGGGAAAGTTTGTGAGGCGATTCCGGATTTAAAGTACCATCGGCCCAATATCCATATTCAAAAGCCCTTTTTTCCGGAAGATGATCTATCCAGGCATAAAGCGCACTCATTATCGGGGCGCCTCCTAATTTATGATCTCCGTGTATATATTTAGGGGTATCTTTCTTCTGCCCAAAATCTTTCATATATCCGAAATTTGTTGTCATTTCCCATGTCTCAAATAATTTCCACGCTTCCCAAACAACATCCATTCTTCCATCGGAAATATGCAACGCATAATTAAGCAAGGCTTTAAAACTTTCGCTATCAAAACCCGTCGTATAGATCGTACATGGAAGTATATTTCTATCCGCTGGCGGCAAAACTTCTCTAAAATTGAAGTTCTTAAAGTCAGGGTGTAAGCGATCAAACTCGGGTGTGCCCCTAGGAGGAATTCCTATTGCCACCAACCCTCTCATGGTGAGATCCACGTAATTACCAAACTCACTTTGAGGAGTTGCTTCTCCTTCTTTCGTCGGTTGGCCAAAAAGATTTTGCCAAACGGTTTTGTCCGGTGTTGTCGGGGCTTTTTGAGCCGGAGTATTCAAAGCCAAATCCGCAGCTGCCTCTTCGGAGGCACAAGTTATCACTCTCTCCAAAAAAGCCTGATGAGCCGTTTGACGAGCATTGTTCCAATTCTCCATCCCAATTAAAAGTGTTTTCTCTTTCTTTTCTTCCTCTGTCAACGGTCTGCGCGTTGTTCTAGCCTCGCTTCTTATCTCTCTTACTCGACCACTCGTTCTAATTTCCAAAGCCTGATTGGCATAAGAAAATAGCGGAACTTTTAACGCACCCTCGCCGGTTAAGAATAAACCCATATAAAACAGAACTTCATTATCATCGGTTAAATCTACTTCCCGTCCTAAAATTAATCCCTCGCTATAGGAAATCGCATTCGATATTACTTCAGGAAGGGTTTCGTTGTTAGCCTTAACAATCTCAACCGCCAAATCCTTATCCTGTATTGGATAATAATAACTTCCCATCATTTCGGGAGGAACGTATCTTGGCTCCTGGCTGGCCTCGGGCGGAGGAATAGGCAGTCTTCGTTCTGGATCTGGCATATATTTGAATTATATCATTTTTTGCAAGATTCAAATAGGGAAGAGGAAAAATTAATTCTTTTTTGAGATGAAATCTAAAACATACCCGCAATATTTACTAAATTGGCAGCTGCCAAACCTCATATACGGGAAATGGGCTAGATTTTTTTTCTGTTTCCTGAAAAACAGCCAGGGAAAGCTTAATTTTTGGATAATTTTCTAAAAAGGTTTGATAGTCTTTCCGCCTGACATTTTTTGCCTGCGATTTAACCTCAAAAGCGGAGTTTTCGCCAGCGATAAAATCAACCTCTTGTTTCGCCGTTGTCCGCCAAAACTTAATCTCTTCCAAAGGATATTTTTCCAATAGCTGCCGAAAAACGGCATTTTCCAAAAGCGGTCCTTTATCATCCCGTGTTTCAAAAAGGTTAAAATTGCTGCAAAAAAAGTTTCTTAATCCCAAATCCAAAAAATAAACTTTGGGCATTTTGGTTAATTCCTTGCGGATGTTTTGGAAAAACGGCCGGATTAAAGCTAAATGAAAAGATTTTTGCATCGTGTAAAGATAATTATCAATCGCGGTTTTAGAAACTCCTAAGGTTGCCGCTAATTCTGCGGTATTGACCAAGTTTCCGGTCTGCGAGGCTAAAATTTTAAAAAGCCGGTAAAATACTTCATCTTGCCTAATTCCCGACTCGAAAATATCTTTCTTAATATAGGAGTAGGCCAAATCACTTAATAAATTTTCTTTTTCCTCTTTTGGCGCTAAAACAACCTTAGGATATCCTCCATAAACCACATATTCTTGATAGTAAAGGCTTATTTTTTCCTTTTCCGAAAGAGTTAATCCGATAAAATCCTTCTCGGCCAGCGGAGTTTCGTCTTTAAATCTTAAAAATTCTTTAAACGAAAGCGTGTATAACTGAAAAATTCTTTTTCTCCCGGCCAAAGATTCTTTAAATTTTTTATCCAAATAAAAAGCCGAAGAACCAGAAGCAATAATCTTAATTTTCCCCGCATATTCATCGTATAAATACTTTAAAAAGTTTGAGGGATTATCCAAATATTGAATTTCGTCAACAAAAAGAAAGTTTTTTTGGGTTAGATCAAATGGAAAAATTTGAAAAATATTTTTTGGCGATTGGTTCAAAAGTGTTAGATATTCTGAATCCTCTAGATTCAAAAAAAAGGAAACCTCTTTTGCTTCACGCAAGAATCCTTCCAACTGATGAAGAACCGTCGTTTTTCCCGATTGTCTAGCTCCAATAATAAGAATAATCTCTTCCGATCGAAGGTAATGATTTATCTTTAGGGTTAAATCTCGGATAATTGTCATTTACTAAATCCATTATATCTGATAATTTGTATTTGTCAAGTCCTTTTTATCTAATTACCAAGCTCGCCTGGTAGTAAAGAAAAATTAATTCTTTTTTGAGATGAAATCCAAAATATACCCACAATACTTAATATACTGAGTTTATAAGAAAAATTCCGGGGCGGAAAGAAGCTTAATTTCTTTAGGCAATTTAAAAGTTTCTGTTTTTTCAAGATACAATAGATTAAGGTTTTGGCATTTAAGCGTTTCTTTCGCTTTTAAAAGTGATTTAACTTCACGATTGAGAATTTCTTCGTCTGTCAAATCAAAACAAACCTGATACAAAGCGGTCGTTTTGTCCTCCCCTAAAATCGCAAAATCAACTTCATTTCCCTTATTGTCTTTATAGTAATACATTGTTTCCTTGCTTTGAGCGAGTTTATGATAAACAACATTTTCAAATAACCGTCCCATGTTTTTGGAAAACTTTGTTGACAGGGCGGTCATAAACCCAGTATCCACAAAATAAACCTTTCGCGGATACTGCAATTGGTTTATAACCGCCGGATTATGAATATATAGTTCATTTAGGAAATATGAGGTTTCAATATACGAGAGATAGCTGTCAATGGTTGATTTACCAATGGGAATCCCCAGACTTTTTATGTTCTTGGTGAGTTTGGATATGGTGATATAACTGGAATTAAGAAGTAATTTCAAAAGGGTTCTTAAGGCGACGTCGTTGTCTATTTTGTATCTTTCGGCAATATCTCTTTGCACCACGGTTTGAAAATAAGACTGTAAAAGCTCTTGTTTTTTTTCGGATTGAGTCAGGACTACGGCCGGCAATGCCCCAAAAGTTATGTATTCCTCAAAAAGAAAACAAAAACGGGCCGCTTCTTCTTTTACATAAGTCAACTTTTCCTTATCAATCGCAGTTTTTTTAAAGCGCAAAAATTCTTTGAAAGTAAGGGGCTCGACTTTTGTTTCCCAAGCCCGACCTCGAAGTTCAGTCGGTAATTCCGCACTGCTCATTTTTGAGGAGGAACCGGTAATAAATATCTGGACTGTTTCCGTATCAAGAATCCGGCGTACCCATTTTGACCAATTGGGAATCAATTGCAGTTCGTCTAAAAATAAATACTTAGGTTTTTGACCATAAACCGCTTGTATTTCCGGCAGGAGATCAGTCAAAAGGTCGGTGGCGGGCGAGATTATCCGCTCATCCTCAAAATTAAGATAAACCACTTGTTCACGAGGATAAGTTTCTAAAAGTTTTTCTATCGTCTCATAAAGCAGATAGGTCTTTCCTACGCGCCGAAAACCGGTTATCACCATGGCGTTCTTAATTTCCGGCGGCCGGGAAATATCCAAATGAATATCGCGCTCTATGGCCAAGGGTAATTTTCTTTCCTTCCATTCGTATAAAAGAGTCCTCAAAATTGCATTCATGGAACAATTTTATCATATTCTTGTCCTGTCTACAAGACGAGAGTTAAAGATGGTTGGAAAAATTAAGACTTTCTGGAGATAAGATCTAAAACATAATGGCAATATTTAGTATATTGGACTACCGCCTCGCCGATTGTTTTATAAATAATAAAATCGTCTAATTTGTCATATTCATGAACAATTGCATTTCGGAATCCGGCGCTTTTGGCAATTTCAGAAGCAAAATCAGCCGGTAAAATTTTCAAGTCTGCCAGTTGTAAAAAAGTTTCCCGATAAGTCCCAGGCGATTTCGTTTCTGCGTTGGCCAATTCGTCAATAAGGTGTTCGTTAATATCAATGGCTCGACCAATGATTTTCATTAATAACATTTGAACGGTATTGTATTTATAGAAGTCCTTAGCCACTTCCTCAAAACTCAAATTTGCCATTTTGTCCAAAAATTCCAGATCTTGGCGGATTAAAGCAATTTTTTGGTAGATAAATTCAGTATTTAACATTTAACCTTTCTTCCAATTCTTTCTGGTGACGTCTAACAAGAGATCCAGCCAAATCAAAAAGATCTTTGCTGTCCTGATAATCACGGATTATATAAGTTTTAAATTTTAAATATTCCAATTCATTTCCGAATAACAAAATTCCGTCGCGAACCACCAAATACCGGTATAAAATACTCTGATCGTTAAGTGTCTTTAAATCAACTTCTTTACTTTCAAAAATCCCAAACATTTTCCCGTAAAGTTCAAAATATTTTTCCGAAGTAATCCCTCCTTTTTTATAAACCGCAATATCTAAATCCGAAAGCTTTCCTGCCTGATTTCTAGCCACAGAACCATAGAGGATAATAAAATCCAGATTGTATTTTTTCCCCAAAGCAAAGATTTTTTCCTTTTGTTCTCGGGTAACCATAACCTAATTTTACCACAAACAACCAAGTTGTTTCCACTTGCCATATTTTGTTTGTAATGTGATCGGGTCTGAAGCAGTTGAATCCAATCTCGATGGATAGTAACATAGTGCATAGCACAAAGTGCATAGAAAGAATGGAAAACCCGCCCAGTTCCCATAAAAATCTAATCGTCTATCAAAAGGCAAAAACCTTAACAATTGATGTTATAAACTATTTTGCCAATGCCAAGTTGGACCGAGTTTCTGAAATCTTAATAAAACAATTAATAAGAGCGGTTTCTTCAATCGGCGCCAATATCGCTGAAGGTTATGGAAGACATTATTCGAAAAGTTATCATCAATTTTTAGGAATTGCTCGCGGTTCCAGTTTTGAAGCTGATTATTGGCTAGAAATTATTTTAGAAACGAATAAATTTGACGAGCAAATAATTAAAAAATTTAAGGATACGAACGAAGAGCTTATTAAAATATTAACAACCTTAATGAAAAATACGTCTTAGCGCATCTCCTATACACTATACCCTATGCGCTTTGAAAAATAAATTATATGGAGCAACACCCAGTCCCGCAAAATATTGCAAGCTATGAATTTCGCCTGGTCGGTGATATGACCTTAAAACAATTTCTGGAATTAGCCGGCGGTTTGGTGGTAGCGTTAATTTTTTACGCTTCCGGTTTAGCCTGGTATTTCAAATGGCCATTGGTTTTTGTTTCGGCGGTCTTAGGCGTTGGCCTGGCTTTTTTCCCGATTGAAGAACGACCTTTAGAAACCTGGCTTATGTCTTTTTTGAAAACTATTTATTCACCCACCCAGTATCTTTGGAAAAAAACGCCCAAAAAACCGGAATTTTTAGAAGAACGGCCGCCACTTCCAGTCGAACCGGCTCAACAAGTGGTCACTCCTCAAGACAAAATTAAAATGATCGAATATGTTGCCACCTTGCCGGTCGCAAAAAGCGCCATTGACCAAAAAGAAGACGAATTTGTAAATCAAATTAAAAATATGTTTTCAATGACCACTCCGCCGGTTACCCGGGTTACCAACGAGATCCCAAATCCTGGAAATGTGCAGGTTCACAAATTAAGCGGCCCGTTTGTTTTAGAAGTTCAGCAGCCAAATATTCAACCGGTTCATATTCCCAAATACACTCCCCCGCATATTCCTTATATTCCGCCGCCATCGACTTTCCGCCAACCGATTCAAGCGCAGCCGGCCCGGTATTCTTCGGAAATACCGATGCCGTCGGCGCCAACAATTCCTAATATTTTGGCTGGTATGGTAACGGATAAAAACGGCCGGATTTTGGAAAATGTCATCCTGGAAATTTTGGATCAAGGCGCCAATCCGGTTCGGGCCCTACGGACCAATAAAATCGGTCAATTCCGTACCGCGACTCAATTGGCCAATGGTTTTTATGACATTCTTTTGGAAAAAGATGGTTACGCGTTTGATAATGTAAGAGTAGAATTAAAAGGAGAGATTGTAGAACCGATTGAAATTAAAGCGAAATAATAGTAAATCAGTAGATCGGAAAATCAGGTAAAGTAAAACAGAGATCAGTTAATCGGTTAATTTTACTGGTTTCTGCTCTCAGATTTCTTTTCCTGATATTCTGATTAACTGATAATCTACTTATTCAAATATTATGCCCGACCCATTATCCATTCCAATTCGCGGCACCACCCAAGACCATCTGAACATTGAAGACGTGGTTGACAACGTTGTAATCCTTAAAGATGGTTCGTGCTGTTTGATTTTATCCACCACGGCCATTAATTTCGGCTTACTTTCCGAAAGAGAGCAGGATGCAACGATTTATGCTTATGCTGAATTGCTCAACTCGTTAACCTTTCCGATTCAGCTGGTCATCCGCTCCCGCCAAAAAGACGTCACTCAATATCTTACTTTACTTGATCGGGAAATCCAAAAACAAACCAATTCCCTTTTACAGGATCAAATGCGCAAATACCGGCGGTTTGTCGAAGAAACGGTTAAAAAGAATAATGTTTTGGATAAAACTTTTTATATTATTATTCCTTTTTCCTCAATGGAATTGGGTGTCAGTCAAAACTTAACCGCCTTGGTCAAAAAACCCAGAAATCTGCCCTATGCCAAAGAATATGTTCTGGAAAAAGCCAAAATGAATTTGTTACCAAAAAGGGATCATATTGTCCGCCAGTTTGGCCGTTTAGGGTTAAAAATCAGGGAAATCAAAACCCAGGAGGCCATTCAGCTTTTTTATGATATTTATAATCCCGAATCGGCCGGCGGGCAAAAATTAACCACCGGTAAAGAATATGCGGCCGGCATGGTTGAACAGGAGAAAAAATGAATTTTAAATTGCCTTTTAGTAAAACTAAGGACCCGGAACCCGGAACTGAAAGCACAACCGCAAGTTCCGAGGCAGATATGAAATTGGCCGAGGGAATGCTGTCGGTTAAAGATATTATTGCCCCGTCGGCAATTGAAGTTGACTTTAATTATATTAAAATTAACAACTCTTATTTCCGAACGCTTTTTGTCGCCGGCTATCCGCGGTTTGTGGCCGCTAATTGGCTATCGCCCTTAATCAGTTTTGATCATTCTTTAAATATTTCCATGTTTATTTATCCGGTGGAGGGGAAAACGGTTTTAGACGATTTGCGCCGAAAAATTGCCGAAATGGAAGCGGAAATTTCTTTAGATATCCAAAGAGGCCGGGTGATTAATCCGAGCACGGCCGCCAAACTGGAAGATGCCCGGGCTTTGCAGGAACAGTTGGTCAAAGGCATTGAGCGCTTTTTCCAATTCGGGCTTTATATTACGATCCCGGCCGACTCACTGGAAGAGTTGGACCGAGTTACCAAACAAGTGCAATCGACCCTTGGTTCTTTGTTGATTGTTTCCAAAAATACGACTTTACAAATGGAAGACGGCTTTAAAACCACTTTGCCGCTTTGCGTTGACCGGCTGATGATCACCAGAAATATGGATACCACTAGCTTAGCCACCACTTTTCCTTTTACTTCCTCGGAACTAACCGCCAATGAAGGAATTATGTATGGCATTAATCTTCATAACGGAAGTTTAATTATTTTTGACCGGTTTACCATGGAGAACGCGAACTCGGTGATATTTGCTAAGTCAGGCGCAGGCAAAAGTTATTTGGTCAAACTCGAAGCCCTTCGTTCTCTCATGTTCGGTACCGAAGTCATCGTCGTTGATCCGGAGGCCGAATATAAGACTTTGGCCGCGGCGATCGGCGGTGAGTTTATTGAGTTTTCCTTTAATTCAGGAACAAAAATAAATCCTTTTGACTTATCGCAAGTTTATGAAAAGGACGAAAACGAATTGGGTTTAAAAATTCTTTCCCTGCATTCGCTTTTTAAAGTTATTATGGGCAATCTCACTCCCTCGGAAGAAGCGCTCTTAGATCGGGCATTAATTTTGACTTATAAACTGAAGGGGATTACCCCGGAACCAGCCACTCAAAAAAACGAACCGCCGTTAATGGAAGATCTTTATAAAGTTTTAATCGGCATGGAAGAAACGGACGCCAAAGGCCTGGCTGACCGAATTGAAAAATTCGTTAAAGGTTCGTTTGTGGGAATTTTTGACCAAAGATCAACCGTTGACATTAAAAACGCTTTTACGGTTTTTTCTTTAAAAGGTCTCGAGGAGGCTCTCCGACCGATTGCGATGTTTATCATTCTTGATTATATTTGGACCCGGGTTAAGCGGGATATGAAGCGCCGGATTTTGATTATTGACGAGGCCTGGTATCTGATGAAGTTTCCGGATTCGGCCAATTTTATTTACTCAATTGCCAAAAGAGCCCGGAAATACTGGCTGGGGCTGACCACGATTACCCAAGACGTGGAGGATTTTTTGAGCACTGATTATGGAAAAGCGATTGTCACCAACTCGTCAATTCAGATTTTAATGAAGCAGTCGCCGGCCGCCATTGACCAAATTGCCAAAGTCTTTTACCTTTCCGAAGGAGAAAAAAATCTTTTACTGGCTGCCAACGTCGGTGAAGGGTTATTTTTTGCCGGCGCCAATCACGTTCGCATTCGTGTTTTGGCTTCTCCTGAAGAACATCTTCTAATTACCACCCGGCCTGAAGAATTAATGCGGCAAAAGCAAGAAGCGCTGGGTAAAACGACATGAGAAGCGAATATCTTCCCTACATTTATGACCTGCTTACCGAAGGCCAGGATTTAATCGACAGTCCGGAAAAACCGAGAGCTCTTTTTTTGCACAACACCCGGCTGATTTTGAAAGAATATGGCATTCGCGACGACGACAATCTTCTGACAATCGTCAATCTGCTTCAAAAAATCTATAACGATGAGGTTAACGATTCCCGTCTTCCGCCCTTGGAAATTTTGGAAAATGCGGCCCTGGAAATGGACGCCGCCAGAGAAAAGGTTCAGCAAACCCAACAAAACGCATCCCAAGCTCAAAAAGAATTTGAAAAAAGAGCCGCTCAAGCAAAACCTCCAGAAAAGGTTGTTTATGAACCCCCGGTTCCAACCGTGACTCCTGAACCAATTCTTCCAAAAGAAATCCGAGAAAAAGTTTCCTCGATTTTGGAAAAAACTCCTCAAGCCGCTACGGCTTATCCATTTATTGAACAAATAATCGCTCAACAAATTGCCATTCCCCCAGAAGAAAGAGTTAAGACAAATATTTTACAAGAAAATCTAAAGACGATTTTACAGCAACAAACCGGTCTTGAACCCAAACAAATTCAAACCTTGATTGCCCCAGTGGTGGTAATTCCTCTGGCGGAAATGGCGAAAGAAGCCGCTGCGGCTAAAACTCAAGTCCCAACAGATATAAAAGCGGGTTTAGAGGAACAAATTCAAAAAATTCTTGTTGAACAACACCCAACTCTTCCCGAAACAACAATTTTACCAACCACGGAAAAAATTACCGAGGCTTTTGTTCGTAATTATTCTGAACCAAATCCTCAAAAAACTCAAGCCTTGTCAGGTGTCGTTGAAACAATCCTCCAAGAAGCCGGCGTTGTTTTTGTGAAAAAAGAACAATTGACTGATTTAATTCAACAAATCCAATCTTCATCTCCGGCCCAAACGGTTCAGAAATATTTTGAAACTTTGCCAAACATTCAAGAAGTTGTTGCCAAACCGGAAATGCCTCAAGACTTGCCAACCTTACAAGCAAAATTTGAAGAAACCGTGGCCATGGTTTTTGGCGATGAACCAAAATTAAAAGGTCTTCCAAAAGAAACTGTTAAAAAAGTAGGTCAGAAAACTACCGAGGTATTAACCGCCCAAATTCTTTCACCCAAAGGTTGGGAACAAGACCCGGCCATCCAAGCCGTCAAACAAGCGATGGAAAATGAAGGAGTAGGTTTAACACCAGCCGAAACCAAAACCTTGGTTGGAAAAGTCGAACAAACCGCCCAAAAACTCCAAATTATAAGTGCGCTGGAAAGAATCGAGAAACCTCTCCCTGAAGAAATCTTTACTAAACTCGGAACAGAACCGTTAAGAGTTTCCCCGATGGCAAGATTCAAGGCAACAGTGGAACACATTATCTCCACTCCCGCTGCCGGCGCAATCATCAATACCAAAAACAAAACTCCGGAATGGCAAGATATTGCCGAGGGAAGATTTGGTGAACGCTATTTAGAAAGCGCCAAAGTCTTAGTGAGCGCGGGAATGCCAAAAACTCACCCAACGATTGTTAAATTAGAAGAAAAAGGCCAACGATTATTAAAAGTTCAGCAGGAAAACGGCAGAGATAAACCGGTCGTTACAATATTGAAACACTATCACTCCTTGTCTCAACTTACGAAAAAGGCGAGAATTTTTGACAAGGAATTGGGAATTTATCTTCCGCAACTCTTAACTCCCAGAATTGCTGTTTTCCGAATTTCTTTAGAAACAAGGTTTGTTACTTTTCTTTCCGGCGGAAGATTCGCTTCCTTCGGTTCAATTCAAACAGCAATCTATCAAAAATCTTTCGGCCGGGTTATTTCCGCCTTAAGTAAAAGCAAGCTGGGCAAAGGTATCAGCGCGGCAGTGGCTAAAAAATTAGGAGTACAAGTTGCTAGCAAGATTGCTACTGCGGCTGGTGCGGCAGCGGTCGGTACTGCTGTTGCCCCAGGAGTTGGAACGGCTATTGGTTTTGTCGTTGGTTTTATCCCCGATGCTATTTCTTTTATCAAAAAGAAATTTAAAGACCTGGGGCCAAAGCTTGCTGGAGCTTTAGTTGCCGGAGGAATGATGTTGGGCGGATTGGGAACGCTGGTCATGGGCGGACCGGCTCTCTTGGGCGGAGGTCTTTTGGCCTTGGGCGCCGGGTCTTTGGCCGCAATGGCTCCGGGGTTAGGAGTTTCTCTGGGCGGGGCCGCTTCAGGAATGGCTTCAGGCGCCGCCTCGCTAATTTCTGCCATTACCACCGGTTCTGTTGCGGGCGCTCCGATTGCCGCCGGGGTGGCCGTCGGCGCCGGCTCAATTGGCTTTTTGGCTTTTATAATTATAATGATTGCCTCGGGTGCTTTTATTTTACCCACCAACGGCGGCGGAATGCAATTTCCCTGGACTGGCTCTTCGTCCAGCTGCCCGGCCCAATTTCCAACCATTGCCCCTCCATCCCCCTTACCTTTTTATTGGCCGGTTGACAATTCCCATACCTGTTCTTCCCCTTTTGGCAATCATAACGATCCTTTTAGCCCAACCGAATGTAATTGTCATACCGGAATTGATATCCCGGGACCAACGAATTGTACCAATAGTAATGTAAATATCCTCATTCATGCCGTAGCAGACGGCACGATTTACAAAATATTTTACAGTGAAAACCAGCTAGAACTTGGCGCTTATGGAAATTATATTATTATTGACCATGGTGGGGGTCTTTTTTCTCTTTATGGACACCTTAAAAGTATTGCCACTGAATTAGGTAAGCATGTCAGTAAGGGAGCAATTATTGGTTTTATGGGCACCACCGGTCACTCAACTGGTTGTCATTTGCATTTGGGCTTTAGCGATTGCGGCAGTATCGAACTTGGTTGTTTTAGCCAGGGCGAGCATACCCCCGCACCTTGTGATTATTTATCAAATTGCGACAATTCCTGTACTTTTAAAGATGTTGCCAATGGCTGTCCGACAAATCCAGCACCGTAAATTCATGAAAAATCTTAAAAAATTCTTAAAAAAACGCTGGTTTATTATTTTTTTAGCAATTATTGCGGTTGCTCTTTTGCTTATTAAATTTTTTGCCAAACCAATTGCTCCCGTTGCCCCAATCAAACAACCTAAACCAACTTCTAGCCAGCCCTCAAAGATCTACAAACCAATTTCAGAGTTCGGTCTGATGATCGGCGGAGAATACTTGACAATCAATCTCAACCAAAATAATTTTGCGCAATTTCCAAAAACTCTTTCCGTTTTCCCAATTTCCATCAAATCAATCGCCGCCGAAAAAGCTTTATTGGCTAAATATTTAGGCCGGGTTAATTTTATTTCCACTATCAACCAAATTGTTTTTTCCGGAAAATATTCTTTGGCTAATAAAAAAATCGCTTACCAAGACGCTGAAGCACTTGTCCAAGAAAAATTGACTTTATGGGGTTTGGTTGACCAGGATTCGATACCAACAATTAAAGGTTATTCTGCCTTTGGTCTTGAATTGTTGCCCGTCGCCGACTCCTCTTCCGCCCAAATTTGGAAAGTTGCTTTTGAACAGCAAATAAATGGATATCCTTTAAAAAGTTTAAGTATTCAGGAAAATATAACAGAAGCCCAGATTAATACTTCCGGACAACTAATTAATTTAGTTTCTTATCTTTTTGAACCTGATGAAACAAAAAAAACAGATATTCCCCTCAAAACTTCCGATAAAGTAATTGAAGAATTGGAGCAGGGGCAAGGAGAATTTTTCATAACCATAAATTCCCAGGGCGAACAATTCTCACCACCGCTGATGAATATTATTAAAAGCATTACGGTTGACGATGTTTCACTTGCATATTTTATCGGAGTAAAAAATCAGCAAGAATATCGACCGTTTTTTGTCTTTAGGGGAAATCTCTTTTACCAGACGGGAGAATCAATACAAGCAATTCTTATTCTCCCGGCGACGGAAGATCAACCCTGAATTCTCACCGGCATGATAATATGAAGAAAGGAATCGTCGCCGGTTGGCTTGAAAACTCCCGGGGCTAAAGGTCCACCCGCTTCAAAAATAATTTCATCTCCTTCAACCACGTTTAAGAAATCCAGCAAAAAACGATAATTAAAAGCGATTTCCAGTTTCTCTCCTTCGGTTTTGGCTTCTATTTCCGATTCGTTCGCCCCTACTTGAGCCGTTTCCGCCGTAATTGTCATCTTGCCGCTGCTGCCAACCGGATCAATCACCAGCTTGACAATATTCGCCTGCTCCCGAGCAATAATCGAGGCCGTTTTGATGGCTCGTAAAAATTCTTCTTTACCGAAAATTACTTTAGTGGTTGACGATTGCGGAATTATTTTTTGATAATCAGGAAATTCGCCTTCTATTAATCGAGTCGAGAAATCAATATTCGGAAAAGAAAAGACCGCCTGGCTTTTTTCCGTTGTCAATCCTAGTTTGATGGTGATACTCCCTCCTTTGTTGTCCGCGGTTTCCTGGGCGATTCTCACGACTTCCTGTAATGTCTTTCCGGGGATGATCAGCTTTTCTACAGATTTATCGATTTCTTGAGCGCTTATCTTTTTTAAAGACAATCGGTACCCGTCGGTTGCCACCATGGTTAATCCTTCAATTCGAGAAGTAAATAAAACACCCGTCAAAACCGGCCGGCCTTCGTCTTGAGCCGCCGCAATCACCACCTGACTTAAACCTTTGATTAAATCTTCCTTGCCAAAAACTGCCAAAGGATTTTTCGGAAAAAACGGTACTTTGGGAAATTCGGCCGAATCCAAACCGGCAACGTTGATTTTAAAATTGTTGGTTGAAAGAAAAAGAGTTGATTCTTTGGTTTCCAGCTCAATCTTTGCTGCCGGTAAAGAAGCAATCAGCTCGTTTACTATCCTCGCAGGAATAGTGATCGAACCTTCATTGTCAATTTTTACACCTAGCCAATAATTGATTCCGACTTCTAAATTGGTGGCGGAAAGTTTAAGACGTCCTTCTTCTGTTTCCAATAAAATATTGGCTAATATCGGTAAAGAAGATTTACTGGAAACGGAACGAGAAACAGTGACTAAAGCTTTATTCAAATCTTCTTGAAGAATTACAAGTTTCATTAATTACAAGTATATCATATATTCTTAATAGTTATAGTCTTAGTAGAAGTGGTTGATAAGTTGATAATGACCGCCGATTGCTCATAAATTGAGTGTGGTTAAGCTCCAAACGAAAGATTGGATCAGTTAAAAAGGAAACACTATCCCATAACGAACTTTGAGTTTCGGGTTTTTTCTTGTTTAAAAACTGATTAGAAATGTGGATAATTTTGTTGATAAGTATTAACATTTTGTGGACAATTTTTAAAGTTATTCAGATAAAGTCTGTTTAATCAACATGATTTGCTGTTTTATTGACGCATCATTGTTGAAAAGTTGACGAATTTTCTCCGAGCCATGAATAATCGTTGTATGATCGCGGCCGCCAAGCATTTCCCCGATCTTGACCAAAGGAATCTTTAACTCGTCCCGCAGTAAATACATAATAATTTGTCTGGGGAAGACGAATTCAGCCCGGCGGGAAACTCCGGTTAAGTCGCTGGTTTTTATTTGAAATTGACGGCTGACGGCGGCAATCACATTTTTCGGCTGGAGGATTTTACTTGTTTTTTGTTTTTGAATTCCAAAAAAACTTTTGGCAAAATCGGTATTTAATTCGGTATGAGAAGAAGATGCTTGGGTTACCAGTTGCGACAAAAGGCCTTCCAGCTCGCGGGTGTTGGAAGAAATATTTTGGGCAATAATATCAAGCACCGCATCGTCAATCGTTAAGTTCTTTTCTAAACGCTTGGCTTTGAGAATTGCCAATCTGGTTTCATAATCCGGCGCTTGAATGTCGACGGTCAATCCGCCCATAAACCGGCTAATAAGCCGCTCCTCGACTTTGGTTATCTCTGACGGCGGCCGGTCGGAAGTCAAAACAATTTGTTTGCCGGCCATATATAAAGCATTAAAAGTATGAAAGAATTCCTCCTGGGAATATTCTTTGCCGGAGATAAATTGAATGTCATCAACAAGAAAGACATCAATCGATCGATATCTCTTCTTGAAAACGGAAATATTTTTGTCCTGTAAAGCCTGAACCAGTTCGTTGGTAAAATTTTCCGAAGGAGTATACAGAACTTTAAAATCAGAATTTTTTTCCAAAATTGCGTGGCCGATTGCCTGCATTAAATGGGTTTTCCCGACCCCGACCCCGCCCCAAATAAAAAAGGGATTATAAGCCCCGCCCGGATTTTGAATAATGGCTTGGGCGGCGGCATGGGCAAAATTATTGGAATTTCCGACTACAAAAGAGGAAAAGGTGTATTTTGGATTTAATCCGGTATGAGTATCAAAAACCGGTTTCCTAACCGCTTCTTTTTCGAAAAGCGGCCCAATTTCCTTAGATTCTTGTTTGGTAATTGTTTTGATAACAAAGACGAGGCTATTGTTGTTTTTGGTTTGGCTGTCTAAGATGCTTTTTAAAAGACTGTAATAGCGGTTTTCAATCATCCCCTGAACATAAGGATTGGTACAGGAAACAGTGGCAACGTTGTTTTCTAAAGATATCAAAGTTGTTTGTAGAAAGAGAGTTTGATAATACGGCTTGGAAACCGAAAGTCGAAGTTCTTCTAAAACTCGCTGCCAAAGATTATTATTGTCCATGTTTTTGGGGCAGAAAACAGAAGCACACTCATATTAAACAAGTTATCCACAATCTGTCAACAACCAAAATGACTAAATTCGAATATCGAATTTTGTAGATTATCAGTTAATCAGTATATCGGGATAAGAAATCTGAGATCAGAACATCAGAAATATCTAAACTGTTTGCTATTCTCTGTTTTGCTTAACCTGATTTTTCTGATCTACTGATTTACTATTATTTTCGGATTTCGTATTTCGGATTTATGTGCTATACTGAAAACATGCCAAAAAGAACATACCAGCCAAAGAAACTTAAAAGACAAAGGAAACACGGATTTAGAGCCCGCAACAGAACCGTTAATGGTCGGAAGATTATAAAGCGCCGGACTCTAACCGGCCGAAAAAGAATTACCTTATAACCTCATGCTTCCTAAGCAAAATCGTCTGGTTTCAAAAAAGGATTTTGATGACGTTCGCCTTTTGGGCCAAAAATATTCTCATTCCTTATTTACTCTTCAAGCCTTGTTTATTGAAGACCAGCAACCACCGAAGTTTGGTTTTATCGTCACTAATCGAATATCTAAAAAAGCGGTTGATCGCAATCAAACAAGAAGAATTTTTCGGGAAATTATTCGGCAATTTCTTCCGCAAATAAAAAACGGCAATAAAATCGTTTTTTGGGCAAAAAAAATTATTGTTAAGCCGGAAGCCTTGTTGTTAAAACAAGAAATTGGTAAATTGCTTGTTCAAGCTAAAATAATTCAAAATGAAAACCCTTCTTCTTAAATTTCTTAAGACTTACCATCAATATTTTTCTTTACCCGGATGCCGCTTCCAGCCAACTTGTTCGGAATATACATACCAAGCAATCGAAAAATATGGTATACTTTTGGGAAGCTGGAAGGGTTTAAGGAGAATTTTCAGATGTCACCCCTGGAGCAAGGGCGGGCTGGACCCTTTAATCTAGTAAATCAGAATATCAGTTAAATTTTCTGTTTTCTGCTCTCAGATTTCTTGTCCCGATATTCTGATCAACTGATATCCTAAATTGTATGGAAACTTATTTAGTTCAACCATTATTAAACGGCCTTTTTGTTTTTTACCGGATTTTCGGCGATTTAGGCGTTGCCATAATTCTCTTGACGCTTGTTATCAGGCTGGTAATGGCGCCATTAACAATTCCCTCAATTAAAGCGCAGAAAAAAATGATGGAACTGGCGCCGGAAATCAATAAATTAAAACAGAAATTCGGCAGCGATAAACAGGGATTGGCGGCCGCCCAGATGGAACTTTATAAGAAAAACGGGGCTAATCCGGCGGCCGGTTGCCTGCCGCAAATTGTTCAGCTGGTGGTTTTGATTGGCCTTTATCAGGCTTTTTCTAAAGTTTTACTTCAGCAAGGGGCCGCCACGGTGGAAAAATTAAACCAAATGCTCTACCCGATTTTGCAGTTGCCGGCCCAAGCTCATCTTAACACTTCGTTTTTGGGAATAATTGATTTGACCAAGCCCGACGTTTTACATTTGGCCGGTTTGCCAACCTTACCCGGAGTTTTTCTAATCCTTGCCGCCCTGACCCAACTGCTTTCTTCAAAAATGATGATGCCGATTGTTAAGGAAGAGGAAAAAGAAGCGGCGCAGACAAAAGAAAAATCAGACGATTTGATGGCCGGAATGCAATCGCAAATGCTCTATCTTTTTCCGATTATGACGATTTTGATTGGTTTTACCTTTCCCGCCGGCTTGGTTTTGTACTGGTTTATATTTTCCCTCTTTACTATGATTCAACAATATCTTATAACTGGTCTTGGCGGTTTAACCCCTTGGATTAACAAAATAAAAACATGGAAAAGAAATTGAAAATTGTTAAAAAGATTGCAGCCAAAATGCTTAAGCTTTTGAAAGTCGAAGCCAAACTTGATGTTTCTGAAGATAAAGAAAATCAAGCAATTATGGTTCAGATAGAAACCGAAGATTCCGGTGTTCTTATTGGTTTACATGGTGAAACTTTAGCGTCATTCCAGCTTTTGCTAAGCATTATTGCCAGCAGGGAAATGGGTGAATGGGGTCGGATTATTGTCAACGTCGGTGATTACCGGCAAAAACGAGAAGAAGTTTTGCGCCACATGGGTTTGAATGCCGCCCAGAAAGTCCGTTTTTCCGGCGAATCGGTTTGTCTTCCAGGTCTTTCGGCTTCGGACAGAAGGGTCATCCATTTGGTTTTGTCAGAATATAACGATGTGGCGGCCGAATCAGAAGGTGAAGGTAAGGATCGCCATTTGGTTATAAAACCTAATAAAGCGGGTTAAAACAAGTGAAACTTCATTCTGTTTTTTGGTATCTTCTTCTGCTTTTGATGCCGGTTCAATTGGGTAAGCATTTTTGGCCGGCTTTTTCTTTTGTTCAGGGATTAAGAATTGATTACCTCTCCCCAACTGTTTATCTAACGGACCTGATTATTATTGGAATTCTGATTAATTGGTTGGTAGAGAAAGTCAAAAGTCAAAAGTCAAAAGTCAAAATTACAAGTAAAAATTCAAAAGTTCTTATCTTGTTTTTATGTCTCTTGGTTTTCTTGCTAATCAATTGCTTGTTCGCTCAAAACCAGGGAGCGGCATTTTATTTATTAATAAAAATTATTGAATTTGTTTTTCTGGGTATCTATATCATCCAAAATCATTATCAAGCTTCCCGCTTCTCGCTTCCAGTTTCTATTAGTGTAATTTATTCCAGCCTGTTTGCAGTTATTCAGTTTTTAAAACAGAAATCATTAGGAGGAATAATGTATTGGTTGGGAGAAAGAACTTTTGACGCCGGGACGCCGGGAATCGCCAAAGCAATTATCAACGGACAACTGGTTTTAAGACCATATGCCACCTTTCCCCATCCCAATGCTTTGGCCGGATTTCTTTTGGTCGGTTTTATTTTGTCTTTTCCATATTGGTGGAAAAGAAATCGGTCTTTTTCCTTTTTGTATATTATTTTAGTTGTTAGTGCGATTTTTCTTTCTTTCTCCCGTTCTGTTTGGCTGGCGGGAATTTTAATTCTTGTCTGGATCATTGGTAAAAAAGTTTTTCTTTCGGCCAGTTTGATTATTGGATTGATTTTTATTTTCGCGTTTAGTCAACTATCAGGCAGCGAAGCAATTTTTCAGCGGGTTGATTTAAATATCGCCGCAATAAAAATGTTTCAACAATCCCCAATTCTCGGTGTTGGTCTAAATAATTTTATTGTCAGACTTCCGGAATTTTGGAACGACAGCGGTCAAGTTCTTTGGTATCAGGCAGTTCATAATATTTTTCTGTTGGTATTAGCCGAAACCGGTTTTGTTGGTTTAGTTTTATTTCTTTGGCTTTTATTTCAAACATTAAAAAGAATTCCCGCTTCCCACTTCTCACTTCTCGCTTCTCTCTCGGTGATTTTGTTCCTTGGTCTTTTCGATCACTATTGGCTGACCTTACAATCCACTCAACTCCTTTTTACTATTGTTCTCGGCCTGTCTTGGAGTAAACCTCGTTTGACGAGGTATAATTGAAACATGAGTTTATTTCCAAAGGTTGCTAAAAATACGATTGTGCAAATTTTAGGACGCGCCGGCGTTATTTTTACGACGATTATTACAACCGCGCTTCTAACCCGCCTTCTAGGTACCACTGGTTATGGTAATTATATTTTTGTTATTTCTGTTTTAATGTTTTTCGTTACGATTTCCGATTGGGGAACCAGCATGATTTTTGTTCGGGAAGCGTCAAAAATCGAAAGCTCCCAATCCCCGCTTTTTGGTGGTGCTTTAGTAATCCGCTTAGTCTCGTCCTTGGTTTGCCTGGTCTTTATTACCTTAATTGCAACTATTTTTCCATTATTCAGGCCATTGTTTATCCCGATTGAAATCATCGGTTTAGTTTTAATTTTGATTTCTTTAAAGACCTCTTTAAGTGTTGTTTTCCAAACTAAATTGAGATTTGAATTTATGGCAATGGTTGACGTTTTAATTAGCATTCTCTTCTTGATTTTTCTTTTATTGGTTTTTCTCTTTGCCAGACAATTAATAAATTTATCAACAATTTTAATGCTTTATTTTTTCAGCAATTTGGTTGGTATCGGCCTTTCTTTTTTCTGGGCGAGGGAATTGGCAAATTTTACTTATCATTTAGATCCCGATTTAACGAGGAAAATTTTACGTGAATCTTTACCCACCGGCGCTCTTCTCATTTTATTTTCCGTTTACAATCGCTTGGATATTATTATTCTGCAAGGAATGAAAGGACCGGAAGCAGTGGGAATTTACGGGTTGGCATATAAAGTTCACGATAATCTTATTTTAGGCGCGGCCTATCTAACCGGTGCTCTTTTTCCGGTAATCGCAAAAATTTCGGTTGATCATACAAAAGAAAACCCGATCCTTAAAGAAATTTACCGGAAAACTTTTGATATTCTTTTTATTGCTGCGGTTGGAATTTTATTGACCGTAATTATTTTGGCGCCTTTGATAATTTCTATTATCGGCGGACCGGATTTTAGCAACAGTGTTATTGCCTTAAGGATTTTAGTCTTTGCTACTTTTATCGCCTACTTTAATCATCTTACCGGATATACTCTTATCGCTTTGGGAAAACAAAAAGTTTCTTTGTCAATCGCGATTATGGCGTTATTTTTTAATTTAGGCGCGAACATTTTATTGATTCCAAATTTTTCTTATTTAGCAGCGGCTTTTAATACCATTGCGACCGAAGGACTGGTTTTTGTTTTAACCAGTTTATATTTGGCGAAAAAATTTGACCTTCGTCCTAGCATAACATTTCCAAAAACCCTTATTGAAATTTTCAAAACAAAAGGTAAAATATTTTGAATGGATAACGAAATAAATATTTATACGGATGGCGGAGCAAGAGGAAATCCCGGACCGGCAGCAATTGGTTTTGTCGTGATGACGGGTAACGGAAAAAAGATTTTCGGAACGGGAAAGCCGTTGGGACAAACAACCAATAACGTTGCGGAATTCTCGGCAATGATTGCGGCCCTGCAATGGTTATTGAAAAACAAAAAGAGTCTCGGCGAAAAAACTAACACCGTAAATTTTTTTTCCGATTCACAATTAATGGTTAATCAACTAAAAGGTATATATAAAATCAAAAATATTCGTTTACGGTCCTTAATTATTCAAGCGCGTCAATTGGAAAAACAACTAAATAAAATAATAATTTATTGTCTTATTCCCCGCGAAAAAAATTCTCTGGCGGATAGTTTAGTCAATCAAACTTTAGACCAAGCAGAACAATTGTTGCATTAAACGGCCCCGCAGATTAAAATTCAAGTAATGCCTTCTTCTTTAGAAAATTTGTCCCCCGGAAAAACAACGGCGCTGGTTGCCGGCGGAGCCGGATTTGTTGGTTCTTATTTGTGCGAGTCGCTTTTGTCTTTAGATTGTCAGGTTCTTTGTGTCGATAATTTTTTAACCGGTGAAAAAAGAAACATTGAACCGCTGCAGGGAAAAAATAGTTTCGTTTTGTTGGAGGATAATATTAACAACCCGGACTTCTATATTAAAAATCACTTTCCGGCCATCAACTATATTTTTAATTTAACTTCAGTTGAGGAATATCTTTCCGGAAAAGATATTTCTTTGGAAATTATGCAAAGCAATTCAATCGGAACCGAAAATTTAATCGCTTTATGTTTAAAGAACAACGCCAAATTGTTATTCTGTTCGTCTTTGGAAATATTTAAATTGCCCGATTGGGACAACGCCGGCCAATGGGAGAACCTCTCTTTTCACGAATCGAAACGGTTCGCCGAAAGATTAATTCTTAATCATTTAAAGCGGCAAGATCTTGACTTGCGGGTCGTTCGCGTTGGCGATGTTTATGGACCAAGAATGAAAATGAACGGAGGGTTGATTGGTTATTGTTTTGATCAATTGTTGTCCGGACAAAACCTGAAAATTCCGGCCGAAGGCGAGGGAAAAATTTACCCGCTTTATGTTAAAGACGCGGTCAGCGGCATCCTGCGGTCAATTCTTGTTCCGGGAACCGCCGGCAAGATTTTTGATTTAAAACCGGCTAATCCGATTACGCTTGTTGATTTTTGTCAGGAATTGAAAAAAAACCGGCAATTAGCAACCGATAAGCAAATCGAAATCGAATATGTGGCCCAAAATTCTTTCTCCAGTTTAATCGAAAGTACACCCCAAGAAACCGAAAACCCCTTAGGCTGGCGTCCGGAATATACCCTGGAAGATGGGATTAAAGAAACTCTTAGGGAATTTTCCCGAAAGCCGGCGGTAAAGGAACAGAAAACCCGCCCCCGAAAAACAATTCCTAAATTTTTATTATTTATTCCTGCTTCTTTAGCTGTTGCCTTGATGTTTATAATCTTGATTTTCTTTCAACTAGTCTATCAAATGAAAGAAATTCAGCGCTTGGCCGGAAAAGGCGATTTTGTGGATCTGGAAAATAAAACCTTAGTTTTTCAAAAAGAAATTAGCTTACTTGGTCCGATTGCCAAAGCCGGCCAATTTGTTTGGGGTAATCAGGAAAAGACAATTGCTCTAGGAGAAAATTTAGCAGACAGCTTATTGGTTTTAAGCCGGGTTGGTAAATTAAGCAACCTGCTTTTCTTAACGGTGATTGGCTCGGAAAACCAACCTTTCAAGGAAGCATTATCTTCGTTGCAAGTCGAGTGCAATTCGGCGATTGAAAAAGTCTCTGTCACGAATGCTTTATTAAATAGTTTTACCGGGCGGGAAAAAATTGTTGGGCCAAAAATTCTGGAAATCAAAAAATTTATTCCCGAGATAAAAAAATTTTTATTAATTTACCGCGATTTCTTGGTTGTTTCCCCGAAATTGTTAGGTGCTGATCAAGGGATAGTTTATCTTTTTCTTTTTCAAAACAATATGGAGCTTCGGCCGGGCGGAGGATTTATCGGTTCTTATGGACTAGCTTCTTTCGAATCGGGAAAGCTTTTTCATTTTGGCGTTGGCGATGTTTATGATGCTGATGGCCAGCTAAAGGGTCATGTTGAGCCGCCGGTAAGACTGAAGGAACTCTTGGGTGTTGACGGTTGGTATTTGCGCGATTCGAATTGGAGCCCAGATTTTGGCCAGAACGCGATCCGCGCCAAGTGGTTCCTGGAAAAAGAAACCGGCCGGCAGGCCGATGCGGTTATTGGAATTAATTTAAACGCCGCCCAAAAATTAATTAAGGTGTTTGGGGAATTGAAATTGCCTGATTATCGGGAAACAATCAATGCCGACAATTTTTTTCAAACCGCCGAATATTATATTGAAGCCGGATTTTTCCCGGGATCAAAGCAAAAGGAAGATTTTTTAGGGCAAGTGGCCCAGGTTTTAATGGACAAAATTAAATCCGCCGATGCGAAAACGAAAATAAAAATTTTTCAAGCAATGATGGAATCGCTTAACCAAAGAGATATTTTAATTAGTTCCAACGATTCTAAAATAGCCGCCTTTCTTGAGAAAAATCATTGGGACGGAATAATCGAAAACGCTGTTTGTCAAAAATCTGGATCTTGTTTGTCCGATTATCTGATGGTTAATGAGGCCAATGTTGGTGTGAACAAAGCCAACTATTTTCTGGTTCGGTCGATTTCCCGTTCGGTTCAGATTCAAGAGGATGGGGGAATAAAAGAAACTTTGCGTTTGGATTACGAAAACAAAAGTCCGAGCAATGTTTTTCCTGCCGGCGATTACAAAGCCTATCTGCGGATTTTGGTTAATTCGGACAGTTCCTTGATTGGCTGCCAGATTGCTAATCAAGAATGTCAAGTTGAGCAATCGAGTGATCTTGGTAAAAAAATATTTGGATTGGTTTTGACGGTCCCCGTGGGTAGAAAACAAAGCTTGGAAATTGTCTACCAATTGCCGGAGAGCCAAAAATTTATTTCCGGACAATATTTAGCATATATTCAAAAACAATCAGGTTTTAGCAGCGACCCTTATAAGTTATCGATTTCCTATCCGGTTTCTTCGGCAGTTTCTTGGTCAAATTTCCCTATCTTGACCGAGAAGGGGTCGGTAGTATATAATACTTCTTTATCCGAGGATCGTCAGTTGGAAATTTCTTTAATTAAATGAAAAGAATCGCCATTAAAGCCGAAAAAAGAGAAATCTTAGGTCGTAAGGTTAAAAAAATCCGCAATGAGGGGAAAATCCCTGCTAATTTATATGGCAAGAAAATTAAGTCGGAACCTCTTCAGGTAAAAAATGACGAGTTTAAAAAAGTTTGGGATCAGGTCGGGGAGACAACTTTACTTGATGTTGAAATTGGGGAGAAGGTTCACCCGGTTTTGATTCACCATGTTCAAATCCATCCGGTAACCGGAGAAATTCTTCACATTGATTTCCACGAGGTTTCCTTAACGGAAAAAACAACCGCGAAAGTTCCGGTAGAACTAATTGGTGAATCGCCAGCCATCAGGCAAAACTTAGGGGTTTTACTTCAACCTTTATCGGAATTGGAAGTCGAGGCCCTGCCTGCCGATTTGCCGGAAAAATTAACGGTTGATATTTCTGGTCTGGTCGAGGTTGATAATCAAATTACGGTTGGAGAAATTAAAGTTGATACTAAAATCATTAAGATTTTGGCTGATCCGGCCGAAGTGGTAGTAAAAATTGTTGCTTTGCAAAAAGAAGAAGTGGTGACGCCCCCTCCGGCGGCAGAAGTTCCGGCCGAAGGTGAAGCCGCTCCGTCTGGAGAAACACCGACCGAAGAGGCCGCTCCGAGTGAAACACCAAAAGAATAATTTCGTTTTGATGAAGAAAATAACTGCGACATTCCTTGTTACAATTGTTACGATTGTTATTTTATTGTTGGGAGTTAAAGCAATCAGAAGGCCGGCACAAAATCCGACGGCCGGTTGGAAAACCTTAAGCGACTTAGATTATTCTTTGAAATATCCGCCAACCTGGTTCTATTCTGAAAAAAAACAAGGCAGCGGCATAAAAATTTTGGCCAATTTCCAAACCAGCAATTGTATTGACGAGAACGGTTTTCCGATTAATCCTTTGGTTGAGAAAAGTTGTGTGACTTTGGTAGTCAGTCAGCAAGTGAGCGGCTTCCAAAATTTGCCCTTGTCTCAATATATTAATCGACAATTTGGTCAATATGATTCGGAAACAAAAATCTACAATCCGGTAAAATTTGAGGCACTGACAATTCAGGGAAACGAGGCGGCCAAGTTGATGGTTAATAATAATTTTTATTATTTGTTACGCAAAGGAAATACTTTATTCCAAATTTCTTTAACGCCAGCCAATTCGCAGCTTTTGGGCCAATTTGAATTAATGCTTTCCACGATTAGACTTTTTTCTACGGAATGAATTTTTGAAGATTTTTTGCCGGCTCAAAATTGGGATCAAGCTTTAATGCGATATTTAGATTTTCTTTGGCTTTTTGATCATCACCCAGACGGAAATAATAAATTGCCAAACGCAGATAGCCGTCGCGATAATTTAGGTTATCGGCGACAATTCCTCGCCATTTTAAAACCAGCTTTTCTAGTTCGGTCTTATTTGCCTCCTGCCACTTTGTCCAAAGACCATTGACGACTGAAGAGATTCCAAGAACATTGGATTTCTGTTCGGTTTGGGCTAGCTGTTTGTTTAGATTATCAACGACGACCAATTCCTTTTGTGTTTCCTCGAGCTGGTTGTTATTCAAGAATTCTTCGGCTAAAACCAGATGGGCAGGAATGTCATTGGGATTATTAATTAATTGCTGTTTGGCTAATTCAGCCCTGGTTTTAGGAAGAAAAAGAGAATAAAGACTGGTAAACGCGATAATCAATAAAAACAGAAAAACAAATAGTCTTGGTTTATTTATTTTGGCCATTGGGCAATAATTAGTGGTTTGTCTTCATGTTGAGGCATTTTTTGCCAAATTTCTTCAGTAACAAAAGGCATAAAAGGGTGGAGAAGTTTGAGACTGGTAATTAGAACAAACAACAAAGCCGGTTGAGCCTCTTCTCTTCTGGTTTTGGTCATTTCAATATATTTATCGCAAAATGAATGCCAGAAAAATTCGTACAAATCTTCTGCGGCTTGTCCAAATTGATATTTCTCGACATGCTGGGTAACTGTTTTTGTTGTTTTGTCTAATTCCGAAAGGATCCATTGATCATCGGGATGAATCGCAGATGATCGCTGATTTGTACGCTGATCTACGCTGATTTCAGGCGCCAAGGTGAATCTCGCCGCGTTCCAGATCTTGTTTGTAAAGTTCCGCATCGCCCGGATTTTATCTTCATTGATATGCAGATCTTTGCCGGCGGTCGTGCCAAAAACCAGAGCCATTCTTAAAGCGTCAGCCCCGTATTTTTCAATCATTTCTAAAGGATCAAAACCAATGCCGGCAGTTTTACTAAATTTTTTATTTTTTTCATCCCGGATAAGACCGTGAAGATATACGGTTCGAAAGGGAACTTGATTAGTCATTTCCAAACATAACATAATTTCTCGGCAAACCCAGAAAAATAAAATATCGTAACCTGTTTCCCGGACAGAGGTAGGGTAGAAATAACTAAGTTCAGAAGTTTTGTTTGGCCAACCAAAAACCGCGATCGGCCAAAGTCCGGAAGAAAACCAAGTATCAAGAATATCGTTTTCTCCTTCGAGTGGAATTTTGTGTCCCCACCAAAGTTGCCTAGAAATGCACCAATCCCGAATATTGTTTAGCCAATTAAAATAGATTTTTTCAAACGATTTGGGAATGATTTTGATTTCACCGTCTTTTACCGCCTTAATTGCTCTTTTAGCTAAAGTTTCGGTTTTAACAAACCATTGCTCAGAAATAATCGGTTCAGTGATGGTATGGCATCTTTGACAATGGCCGACAGAATGTTTGTATTCCTCAATCTTTTCCAAAAAGCTCTGGTTCTGCAAATCATTTACAACTGCTTCTCTTGCCTCGAATACTTTTAGGTTGGCGTATTTACCTGCAATTTCGGTTAATTTTCCATACTTATTTATTACTGATAATTTTTCAAGCTTATGACGATTGCCAATTTCAAAATCCAACTCATCATGAGCCGGAGTAATTTTTAAAGCCCCGGTTCCGAAATTCAGGTCAACCGCATCGTCTTCGATAACGGGGATTTTTCTGTTAGTTAGGGGAAGGGGGACTAAAGTACCAACAAATTTTTGGTAATTATTATTTTTAGGATTAACCGCGATCGCTACATCCGCAAACATGGTTTCCGGCCGAGTGGTGGCAATGGTAATTGGACCGTATTTAACATAATAAAGTTTTCCGGTTTCTTCTTGGTGTTCGTTTTCCAAATCAGAAATGGCGGTTTGACATTTAGGACACCAATTAATAATTCTTTCACCTTTGTAGATTAAATTTTTGTCATAAAGTCTTTTAAAAGCTTCCTTGACTGCGCTGGCGTAAGATTCGTCCATGGTATAAGCTTCTTTTGACCAATCTAAAGAAAAGCCCAGTTTTTTTAATTGGTTGCGGATATAACTTCTTGATTCATTGGTAAAGCCGAGGGCTCTTTTAATAAATTTTTCTCTACCAACTTCATTTTTGTTCTTGCCTTCTTTGGCTAGTCGTTTGGTAACTAGATATTCGACCGCAATCGAGGCATGATCAAAACCCGGCAGCCATAAGGTTGGATCACCAAGCATTCGGTGGTAGCGAACCATAATATCTTCAATCACATACATTGCGTGGCCGGCGTGAAGACTACCGGTGACATTTGGCGGGGGAAGGGTGATGGTAAAAGGTTTTTTGGTCTTATCAATTTTTGGTTTAAAATACCCGCCATCTTCCCACATTTGGTAAATTTTATCTTCAACTAATTTTGGGTCATAATTTTTATCCATACGTCTAATTGACTTACTTAATAATATTTGGTATGATTATACCATCACGATGACCAAGCTAAGCAGCCTAAGGTTTCGACCGACCGCTGATCTTGGTCACTTTTAATTCTAGGGAACTTCTAAGTAAATCGATGAGTAATGTTTATTTGGAGCAAATAGATGAAAAATCTTTTCATGTTGATCTAGATACTCAACCAAACAATGAAAATCTCCGTCTCCAGAAACGATAATTGCTTTATTAAAGTTCTTAAACTGAACCATGGTATGCAGGACTAGTTCTGCATCAACATTTCCTTTTACTGATCCATCAGGAAGTTCTAGAGTTGGTTTTAAAATTACAAGGTAACCCATTTCCTGCAATTGAAGATAGAGTTTTTCGTTTCCTGCTTTATATCCAATAAAAGCAAAGGCGTTTGCAACATTATATTTATTCCGTAAATATTGTCTAAATTTCCGCCAATCAAGTTTCCAACCTTGACTTCTAACCCCAAGATTGAGATTTTGGCTATCAATAAAGGCATAAACAGGTTTTTCCAAGGATTTTTTATTTTCTATCATGCCTTATTTTAGCACAAAGAGAGGAGAAAATTGTTAAATTGTTTTTTTTGTTAAATTGTTTGACACAAAGTCTTGCTATAGCATCACTTTGTGATGATATAGTGTATGAGGTTTAAGCTCGTAAGGTCAGGCCTTGCGAGGCTAGATTTTGTCGGAAATTGTTAATCCCGGATTAACTTTAATATCCTGCCAGGGGACTGGTTTATAGTTGAAATAAGCGCAGGAAGCGATATAGGCGGCGTTGTCGGTGCAAAGTTTTGGCGGGGGACACCAAAACTCAATTTTAAATTTTAAATTTTTAAATTTTAAATGCATTTTTTCTCGTAATCTTTGGTTCGCGGAGACGCCGCCGGCGAGAAGAATGGATTTAACCTTATATTTTTCGGCAGCACGAATGGTTTTAGTAACCAAAACATCGGTAATAGCTTCTTGGAGTTCATAAGATAATTGTTCTACTGTTATATTGTTATATTGCTGATTGTTTTTTAGGTCTTGAACCTCACGGAGGACCGCTGTCTTTAATCCCGAAAAACTAAAGTCAAAGTTATCTTCATCCATTAAGGGGCGAGGGAGTCGAATGGCCGATTGTTTTATTGTTATATTGCTATATTGTTGAGCTGCGGCAGAGATAGAAGGACCTCCAGGGTAAGGTAAATCCAGTAAACGTGCCGATTTATCGAAACATTCTCCGCCCGCATCGTCTCTGGTTCCGCCAAGCCACTCAATTTTTCCATGGTTTTTCATTAAAACTAAATCAGTATGTCCGCCACTAACAACGAGGGCTATCGCTGGAAAATTCGGTTCGGTAAAACAGTGAAACGGTAAATCAGTAGAACAGTAATCAGTAATTTCAGTAACTTTTTTTACTGTCTTACCGACTGCTGTTGTACGGTTTAACTGTTCTACTGGTTTACTGGTGTTAAGCCAATTCGCGTAGATGTGTCCAACCAAATGATTTATCGGTACAATTGGTTTTTGCCAAAGATAGGCAAGCGTTTTAGCGGTTTCAATACCAACAAGCAATGAACCAACCAATCCGGGACCAACGGTTACCGCTATGGCGTCTATGTCAGTAAAACGGTTAAGCGGTGAATCAGTAGAACAGTAATCAGTAATTTCAGTAACTTTTTTTACCGTTTTACCGATTACCGTTTCACTGTTGTACTGTTTTACTGATTTACTGAAATCTGTCCTGTTGAGAGCCTCTTGTATTACGGGAATAATGCATTTAACCTGTTCTCTTGCCGCTACCTCGGGAATAATGCCACCGGTTTTGGCGTGCATTTCGACCGAAGAGGCGACAACGTTGGATAAAATTTTCGTTCCATCTTCAACAATCGCCGCAGCGGTCTCATCACAAGAGGATTCAATAGCTAAAATCTTCATAGGAGTATTATACGGCCAAAAAGATAAATCTGAAAATAGAAGTAAATCAGTAGACCAGAGTATCGGGTTAAGTAAAACAGAGAACAGAATATCGGGAGATTTCTGACAACTGATCTCTACTCTCTTTTCCCGATATCCTGATTAACTGATTACCTACTTTATGTTAATATAGTTGTATGGATACGGAACTACCCTTACCGTCTAATCCTTTACCAGTGACAGAAACACCGCCTGTTGTAGAAACGCCGCCGGTAGAAACTTTTTCCCCGGCCGGTCCGGAAGCGCCCGCGGTTTTACCTTTTGAAGAAAAACCCTCCGTTATTAAAAGATTTTTACCAATCGTTTTGATTTTAATTGTTTTAGCCGTTGTTTTAGTGGCGGTTTCAAAAATTCTACTTCCCAATGCTTCTAAAGTTGGTAAATCAACTTTAACCTATTGGGGTCTTTGGGAACCGTATGGAGCAATGGCCGGAGTGATTGCCGATTTTGAAAAAGCAAATCCGGATATTAAAATTAATTACGTTTATAATTCGCCAACCGAATACCGCGAGCGGTTATCCTCCGCTTTTGCTCAAAATAAAGGTCCGGATATTTTTCGGTATCACAACACCTGGGTGCCGATGTTCAAAAACGAACTGTCGCCGGTGCCGGTCAGCGTGATGGACAATGCCACTTTTGAATCAACTTTTTATCCGGTTGCTGCCCGAGATTTAAAAATTGGCAATAATTATGTCGGCATACCTTTAGAAATTGATGGCTTAGGAATGTATATTAATGAAGATCTTTTTACGACGGCCGGAAAAACGCCGCCAACCACTTGGGATGAATTGCGCAAAACCGCCAGTGAATTAACAACGCCGGCCCAAAGAAGCCGGGGGCAGATCCAAATTGCCGGGGCGGCCTTGGGCCGAACGGAAAATATTGATCACTGGTCGGATATTCTGGCGGCGATGATGCTTCAAAACGGCGCGGATCTTAATAAACCGATCGGTCAGTTGGCCGAAGACGCGCTTACTTATTTTACTTTGTTTTCCCAATCGGATTTGGTTTGGGATGAAACCTTGTCGTCATCTACCCAACAGTTTATCTTAGGCAAGTTGGCAATTTATTTCGGTCCTTCCTGGGAAGCATTTACGATTAAGCAGGCTAATCCAAACCTAAATTTTAAAATCTTGCCGATTCCGCAGCTGGCCGACACCAATGTTACCTGGGCCAGCTATTGGGTGGAAGGGGTTTCCAAAAAAAGTCCGAGTCAGGAAGCCGCCTGGAAATTCGTCAAATACCTTTCCAACAAAGAAACAATGCAAAAGCTTTATAAAACCGAATCCGATCTTCGGCTTTTCGGCGAGCCGTATTCCCGCCGTGAATTAGGGGATTCGCTTAAAGATTCAAATTACGTTGGTGCTTTTGTTCAGCAGGCGCAGGCCGCCAAGTCCGGATATCTTTCTTCGGATACCCACGACAATGGGATAAACGACAAGATTATCAAATATTTTGAAGATGCCGTCAACGCGGTCAATTTCGGCAAATCCGGCGCCAAACAGGCTTTGGAAACAACCAGCCAAGGAGTATCTCAAGTCTTAAGCCAGTACGGCGTTTCCGCTTCTGTGGTAAGATGATCGGGAATGAAAAATGCTATTCTTCGAACTTTGCTTTATGCTGATTTATTTGCCTACCCTCTGAAAAAAGAAGAAATCTGGCGGTGGTTGGTGTTGGAAGGTGGACCCGTCTCGACTCGGCGGTCGAGCCGAGGTGGAGGTTGGAAGGTAGAAGATGGAAAAAGAAAATGGAATATGGATCTGGAAGGTCTGTTAAAAGATAAAAAGATTCGGTTGCTTAACAATTATTATTGTTTATCGGGAAAAGAAAGAAACATCAAGATTAGAAAAGATCGGGAAGTTTGGTCGAGGAAGAAATTAGCAATTGCTAACCGTGCAGTACAAATCTTGAAACATATTAAATGGATCAAGCTGATAGGCATTACCGGTTCGCTGGCGGTAAAAAATTCAGACGAAAAAGACGATATTGATTTATTCTTTATTACTTCAAAGAATCGTCTTTGGTTAACCAGGGGATTAGTTGTGGTGCTTCTTTGTCTTCGGGGATTGTATCGGCGGCCCAATAAAATTGCCAACATGATTTGTCCGAATCTGTTTATTTCTAATGATAACTTGGTTATTAAAGACCAGAATTTATTTATTGCTCACGAGATTTGCCAAATGAGACCAATTTTTGAAAGAGAAAATACTTATCATAAATTTATGACCGCGAATTTCTGGGTGAAAAAATATTTACCTAATGCCTAAGAATTTTTTCCTTGATTTTTTAGAAATTTTAGCGAGAAAGACGCAGTTGTTATATATGCGCAAACACAGGACAACAGAAATTGTAAATGAAAACATAATTAAATTTCACCCCCATAATCTTGAAATGGAAATTATGAAGAAATACAATAATCTGCTAAAATTATTATGATGGAGAAAATTGAGAAAAATGTAATTTTGGAATTGAGATTGCCAAGGGATACGGAACACACACCGGAAACGATGGCGGGTGTCTTTGCCTCTCTTTCTAACATCAGACTTTCTTTTTTAGATCGTCTTTTGGGAAAAGGTCAGCCGATTGTTTTTGAAATTGCTACTTATGAGCAGGTAATTCATTTTTATGCCGTGGTTCCGCTGGAATATCGGACCTACTTTGAGAGCCAATTATCGGCCCAATATCCTAAAGCTACTTTGACCGTCGTCTCGGATTATCTACCCGGCTGGCTTACTAAAGACTTTTCCCAATCTTATGGACAATTGAAACTGACGGCACCTTTTTATTATCCGCTTAAAACATATACCGATTTTAAAGAAACTGATCCTTTGTCCGCAGTTTTGGGAACGATGGCCATGGCAGAAAAGGAAGAAAAAATGCTGATGCAAATTGTTATCTTGCCGGCCGGCAGCGGTTGGCAGCAAATCGGTGCCAGCGTTGTCCGCAAAGGAATTCTTTCTCCGGATGGACGAGTGGTGGCCCACCCTCACGCTAAAATTATTGAGCTAAAAATAAATCAACAGGGATTTAACTGCGCGATTAGATTATTGGTTTGTTCTCCTTATAAATCCAAAAGCCAGTCGCAACTAAAAAACTTGGCCGGTTCTTTCGGCAGCCTTTCTTTAGGTGAAGGAAATGCTTTGTCCTTAAGCCGCCCTTCATTTTTACAGGATAAAAAATTCCTTAAGGCGATTCTTACCCGCCGGGCAGCTTATTTTCCGGGCCGTCAAGTTTTAAATATTGCGGAATTGGCGACAATTTTTCATCTGCCTTCATTAACTTTAGCGGGGATTAGAAATATTGCTTGGGGAACGCGCTTAGTCGGAGAACCGCCGGATAATCTACCAACTTCTTTTAGTGTTACTACTGATGAAGAGAAAAAACTGATTAATTTTTTTGCCAAAACCGAATATAAAAATAAAATGGTGGTTTATGGAATTAAAAAAAGAGATCGGGCAAAACATGTTTATATTATCGGGAAAAGCGGAACCGGAAAATCTACCTTAATTGCCAATATGGCGATTAACGATATGAGAAACGGAGAGGGAATAGGCGTGATTGATCCTCACGGTGATCTTTCGGCCAATATTTTAGATTATGTTCCTTCTAATCGAATAAATGATGTTTGCTATCTTGACCCGTCAGATATTGCCCACCCGTTCCATTTAAATTTTTTGGAAGTGAAAAATCCGGAATTACGGGAATTGGTAGCGTCAGGGATTGTGGCGATTTTTTACAAACTTTATTCTTACTCTTGGGGGCCGCGGCTGGAATATATTTTGAGGAATTCCTTATTAACCCTTTTACACAAGGAAGATACGACATTGGTTGATGTTCCGCGGATTCTAACCGATAAAAATTTTAGGGCAAAGGTTCTGGAAAAATGCAACGACCCGGTTTTGTTAAGTTTCTGGCACGAAGAATACGATACTATGTCTGAGAAAATGATGAGTGAATCAATCTCCTCAATTTTGAATAAGGTTGGTCAGTTTGTGGCTTCGCCGATGATTCGGGGAATTATCGGTCATCCAAAATCAACGATTGATGTTGAAGAAGTAATGAACTCGGGGAAAATTCTGATTTTGAACTTATCCTCGGGTCGGCTGGGAGAAGACAATTCAACTTTATTAGGGGCGATGTTTATTTCCAAAATCCAACTGGCGGCGATGAATCGGGTTAATATCCCCGAAGAGCAAAGAAAAGATTTTTATTTTTATGTTGACGAATTTCAGAATTTTGCTAACACCTCATTTGTTAAAATTCTTTCCGAGGCGAGAAAATATCGTCTTAATTTAACTTTAGCTAACCAGTATATTGCCCAGGTTCCGGAAGAAATTCGGGATGCGATTTTTGGGAATGTCGGTTCTCTTATGAGTTTTATTGTTGGGGCAGAAGATGCCAGTATTTTGTCACGGGAGTTCGGAGAAGTTTATTCAGAAGCAGAAATGGTTTCCCTTGGAAACTATCAAATTATTAATAAAATTTCCATTGACAATCTAACCTCCCGGCCGTTTTATGCTTTTACCCTGCCTTTGCCAAATTCTAAAAACCAAAACCGGGAAAAAGTTGTTCGGCTGTCCCGGGAAAAATTCACCAAGCCGGTAGAGGAAGTACCAGTGATTATTGCTCCAATTGCGTCAGTCAATCCTGTCTCACCTCAGCCGTTTAGGCAAAATCCAGCACCGCCAAAATTCGTTCCTAATCAAAATAGACCCAATCCGGTTCACCGGAATTTCATCCCAAATCCACCCAGGCCTAATCCTGCGCCTTTTAATTCTGTTCAGAACCCTTCGGCCACGCCCAGGGTAAATCAAAATCAATTTCAAAATCGACCCCCTCAAAACTCACAATCCATTCAAAATCCCCAACAACAAACTTCCAAGCCGCTCCTCCAGCCGGTTAAAAAATAAATTAATTCGTATGCCCGAAGAAAATATTGAAATTGAAAGAAAATTTTTAGTTAAAAAGCCGCCTGATCTAACGAAATTCCAGTGTAGTAGTTCCGAAAAATATTACCTTTCTCGAGGTGAAAGGGCGGAAATAAGAATTACAAGAATTGGAGATTATTGTGAACATGAGAGAAAGGAAATAGTGAATGGTTTATTAAGAAACGGAATAAAAAGACAAATCCCAGAAGAACAATTTGAGAAATTTAAATTAAATTGCGACAGGGGACTTTTTAGAGATAATTACACCACTTCTGAAAATCCTGAATTATCAATAAAAATATATCACGGAGACGATGAAGGGTTGGTTAGAGTTGAGGTTGAGTTTAAAAATGAAGAAGACGTCAGAAATTTTGTTCCGCCGGATTGGTTTGGTAAAGAAATGACTAATACAGAATTAGGAAGAGATGCACGATTGATAGATTTAGACAAAGAAGATTTCATCAAGTTATTAAGAAGCTTGGGTTAATTTTTTTCGGTTATCGCAAATCGTTGCTATAGCAGGTATTTGTGTTAGAGAATAAGTCAAATTTGCTACAATAGTTTTAATGAACAAGTGCGAAATAATTTATTATATTTCTTCTAACGGAAACAATCCTGTAAAAGATTTCCTCGAATCAATTTCCAAGATACAAAAGTCAAAAGCTTTTAGGGTCTTTATGACATTTCAAAAGTATGGATTGTCTTCGATAATGCCACACATAAAGAAGTTATCAGGAACGCCGCTTTGGGAATTAAGAATTTTAGGAGGGGATAATATTAGGATTGTTTATTTTATTCCCCATAAAGAAGCAATTTTAGTCCTTCATGGATTTGTTAAAAAATCCCAAAAAACACCGGAAAAGGAATTAAGCTTAGCCTTAAAGAGATATAAAGATTATCTTGACAGAACCCCGAAGATATGATATCTTAAAAGATATTATGAGGAACAAATTATATTATACATTTGAAGACCATTTAAAAGAAAGTCTCAAAGATCCTGAATTTAGAAAAGTTTGGAAAGATTCTGAATTGGAATATAAATTAGCCTGCCAATTAATAGAAAAAAGACTGGCTAAAAAAATGTCTCAAAGAGATTTAGCTAAAAAAGTCAAAACGACCCAGGCGGTAATTTCCCGATTGGAAACGATGAATGAGAATCCTTCTTTATCCTTACTGAAACGAATTGCCCAAGCTTTGGGAACCAAAATTAATCTTCAAATAGAATAATTTGTTACAATAAAATTGTGGGAAAGTGGAATATCTTATATTTTCAAAGCGCGAGAGGAGAAAAATTTGTTAAAGAGTTTATTGATGTACAGAATTCAATGATTCAGGGGAAATACGCGGGCATGGTTGATTTTCTTAGCGAATACGGTCCGTTTTTAATAGAAAAATATACCAAAAAGATTCAGAGTAATTTATACGAATTGAGGATAACAGGGAAAGAACAAATCAGGGTTTTATATACAGTAGTTGATAAAGACATAATTTTACTTCATGCCTTTAAAAAGAAAACACAAAAAGTCCCTAGACAAGAAATTGAATTAGCCGATTCGCGAAGGAAATTACTAAATACTTCTTGACAGATTATATCATATCTGTTATATTAATAACCATGAGAACTGATTCAAAGATAAACAGAAAAAAGTTTTATACCTGGGAGGAACACAAAAAGGAGTTAATGAAAGATCCCGGGTTTATTCGTGCTTATCAATTACTTCAACCGGAATTTCTTATCACCAGAAAAATAATTGAGGCAAGAATTAAAAATGGAGTCATCCAAAATCAATTGGCTAAGAAAATGGGAACCAAACAATCAGCAATTTCTCGTTTAGAATCTGGAAACGCAAATCCTTCCTTAAACTTTCTTAAAAAATTGGCCGAAGCACTTGATTCTCGTCTTGAAATTCGTCTCCTTCCTAGATAAATCCAAACTAGCTCTTGACATGAGTGCAAAGAGCCGATAAAATAGCAATCTGATAGATTGATTGCCAATCGCGTCAAACGCGATTCTTAAAAATGACAAAATTAAATTTTAAACCCACAGCTGGATATCTACTTATTGAACCAGTTGAGGCGGAAAGAAAAACCGCTTCGGGAATTGTTCTTCCCGAATCTCATGAAGAAAAACCCCAAAGGGGTAAAGTTTTAGCGGTTGGTTCAGCTGAAACTTGTGATTGCAAAGACAGCTGTAAAAAAGAAGCTCCGTGCGCAAAAGGCGACACGGTTATTTATAAACAATGGGGCGGCAATGAAGTTAAAATTGAAGGAAAAGAATATTTATTTGTGAAATTTGAAGATATACTCGCGGTGGAAACCGCCTAAGAAAATGGCAAAACAAATTCTTTATTCAGACGAAGCCAGAAAAAAACTCCTAATCGGGGCGGAAAAACTTACTCGGGCAGTGGCAACAACTTTAGGGCCAAGGGGCCGCAATGTTGCCTTGGATCGAAAATGGGGAGCGCCCAATGTCGTTCACGATGGGGTAACGGTCGCGAAAGAAGTTGAATTGGAAGATCCTTTTGAAAATATGGGTGCGTCTTTAGTTAAAGAGGCAGCTTCGAAAACCAACGATGTGGCCGGCGATGGAACCACAACGGCAACGGTTTTAGCTTACGCGATTATTTCCGCTGGATTAAAAAATATTACCGCCGGTTCTAACCCGATGATTTTGAAAAAGGGCTTAGAAAAAGGAACAGAAGCGGTTACTGAAGCTTTGAAAAAAATTGCCAAGCCGGTTAAGGGAAGTCAAGACATTTCCCAAGTGGCGACCATTTCCGCGGCCGATCCGGTTATCGGCCAAAAAATTGCCGAGGCTCTAGATAAAGTCGGCCGGGATGGTGTGGTTACCGTTGAAGAGGGTAAGGGTTTGACTTTGGATATTGAATACAAAGAAGGAATGGAATTTGATCACGGATATGTTTCGGCTTATTTTGTGACCAATCCGGAAAAAATGGAAGCGGAAATTGAAAATCCTTACATTTTGATTACCGATAAAAAGATTTCTTCATTAGCAGAATTTCTTCCTTTTTTAGAAAATTTTGTCAAAACCTCAAAAGACTTGGTGGTGATTGCCGACGATATGGAAGGGGAAGCTCTTGCTACCTTGGTGGTGAATAAACTTCGCGGCGTGATTAATCTATTGGCGGTTAAAGCTCCGGGATTTGGTGACCGGAGAAAAGAAATGCTTGAAGATATTGCGATGCTTACAGGCGGAACAGTGATTTCAGAGGATACCGGTCGAAAGTTTGAGTCAATTAAAATCGAAGATCTTGGCCGGGCGGATAAAGTTTGGTCGGATAAAGACACCTGTCGGATAATTGGTGGAAAAGGCAGCCCTCAAGTTTTAAAAGCAAGAATCGCGCAAATTAAAAGACAAATTGAAGCGGAAAAAAGTGATTTTGATAAAGAAAAATTGCAAGAGAGATTGGCTAAATTAGGAGGCGGGGTGGCGCAAATTAATGTGGGGGCAGCGACCGAAGTGGAACTGAACGAAAAGAAAGAGCGAGTTAAGGATGCGGTTGGGGCGACTAAAGCCGCGATCGAAGAAGGAATAGTTCCCGGCGGCGGAGTGGCTTTAATTCAAGCCAGAAAAGTTTTAACTGAATTAAAGGGGGCTAATAAAGAAGAACAGGTAGGGATTGAAATTCTTTACCAAGCCTTGGAACAGCCCTTGCGCTGGATTGCTAAGAATGCGGGGGCAGACGATGGGTATGTTTTAAGAAAAGTTGAAGACGCTAAGGAAATAGATTTTGGTTACAATGCTTTAACCAATGAATTTGGCTCGATGGTTGCTGCCGGCATCGTTGATCCATTAAAGGTAACCAGAACCGGTTTGCAAAATGCGGTTTCTATTGGGATCATGTGCTTGACGACAGAATCTTTGATTTGCGATCTCCCAAGTCGAGAGAAAGAAACACCCGCTGGCGGCGGTATGCCAGGAGGAATGGGCGGGGGAATGGGAGAATATTAACAAGATAAAAGATAAAAAATTAGTCCGCTAAAAGGCGGATTTTTGGTTCTTGACAATCCCCGTTATTTGATGTATACATATACATTAGTATGATCAGAACCCAAATTTATCTCCCAGAGGAGTTTCATCAAGATTTGGTAATGATGGCTCAAAAAGCCAATGTGTCTATGGCGGAATTGATTCGGAAGTTTGTGGCCGAGGGAATAACCTCTCAAGAAAAGAAAGGAACTTCCGGTAGTCTCCTTTTAGAAATTGCCCACGGAGCGGTTAAGGGCTTACCCGAAAATATTTCCACCGAACACGATAAATATCTTTACTCTAAAAAATGACAAAAATTGTTTTAGTGGACACCGATGCCCTTTTCGCTCTTAACAGCCAAGACGATGCTCATTTCCCCAAAGCCCTAAAGATTAGTGAAAAGTTGAACCGGCAAGGATTTAATTTTACCATTTCCAAATTTGTTTTGGCGGAAACGGTTACCTTGTTAAGTTACCGAATCAGCCATCAAAAAGCGGTAGATTTTCTGGAAAAATTGATGGCAGGTAAGTTCCCCGTCATCAAAGTAACTGAAGAAATTGAAAACCTAGCTTATCAGATTTTTAAAAACCAATCTTCAAAGAACGTGAGCTTGGTCGATTGTCTCAATATGGCGATTTTAAAAAAATATAGAACAGAGACAATTTTCAGTTTTGACAAAATTTATCAAAAAAATGGTTTTAAACTGATCGAGGTTTAAGATCTTCAATTTGGTAGAATATAAATAGTGATGAAAAGATTAGATAAGCTCCTTTTAAAAAAATATTCCAGAATGTCGGGAGATAAAAAAGTTAGATTGGGAATAAGTTTGTCAAAATTAGTTCGGATGGTAAGACGTGCCGGAATAGCAGCAACTGGAGCATAAAAATGGAAGCGGATCAAGCAGAACTATTTATAGAAATTACTTCATTTTTTAATAAAGCCAAGATTCCTTATATGATCACCGGTGCCTGGAGCGCGATTTTTTATGGTCGTCCGCGAGCGTCGCACGATATTGATTTTGTCGTGGAATTATATAATCAAGACACGTGGAGAGTTTTGGAAGCTTTAAAAGAATTACCCGAAGATTTTTCTGTTCAGGAAGAGGATATTAGAGAAGCAATCAAGATAAAAAGTGTTTTTAATATTATTCATTTGCCAACACTTCTCAAAATTGATATTTGGTTATTAAAAGACGAAGAATTTGATCGCTCCAGATTTAAGAGAAGAAAACAGGTTAAAATTTTGGGACAGTTAATGTGGATGGTGAGCGCCGAAGATACTATTTTACAGAAATTACGATGGTATCAAATGGGGAAGATAGAAAAGCATTTAGTTGATGCCGCTTTTGTTTACCAAATTCAGCAGAAGAATTTAGATAAAAAATATTTAGTGAGTTGGGCAGAAAAATTAAAAGTTTTAGATCTTTTGAAAGAAATAAAGAAAATAAAACCCGAAGATTATTATTAAGAAGAAAAAGAAGAAGAATTTGGTCTTACATAGGTTCGGAGGTAAATGTTCCATATAACTTTCTTAATTCAATTTTTGCTTGTTCCAAGATTTTTTTACGTTCTTCAGGTAGTTTTTTACCAGCGCGATTGATATAGAAATTGAGCATGCTCATGGCTGATTGAAAAGGAGTGCCTTTTCTTCTTTCTGAATTGTCTGCCGATTGTTTTAAGGATGCGGCAATTTTTTGGGGATTATCCCAAGTAAAAACCCCTTCTTCCAAATCCAAAGCAATGCTGTGTTTGGTCACTTCATCTGACCACTTTTTCTTAATCACAGGGTTATTTTACGACTTTTTATTTGATTGGTAAAACTGTTAGGGGATTAATCGCCCGGCCATCTTCTCTAATTTCCAAATGCAAATGATCGCCAAAAACTCGACCAGTCGCGCCAACCTTGCCAATTTCTTTGTCAGTGGTTACTTCTTCGCCAATTGCTACTTCAATTTTTGACAAATGAGCATAAAGGGATTTAATTCCCGAACCATGATTAATAATAATATGGTTACCATAATCAAATTTTTCATAAAGAACTGACTCAACTGCTCCTTTCATAATTGGATAAACCGAATCACCGGTTACCCCGTCAAGATCTATCCCCGGATGAAAAACGCTGAAATATTGAGTAATAATGGTTTTGTTTAAAGGCATCCGAACCGAAGCTTGGGTTGTTAGTTCAATTCCTTTAGCGGAAAGAACTTGTGGTTCAGTTGGCTGAATTGCCGAAAGAACCGCATTTTGGGGATTGATTGCGGTTGCGACTATGGCCAGCATAGTTAAATTGCCGCCAACAAGGGTTTTCACTCTTTTTTGCTCCATTAGAACCCGGAAGAAACGGCTGATTCTTGACCCCCGGCGAATATCGCTAATTTCTTTTAGCTCGCTAATCAAAGTTTTTTCGCCACGTAAAACTCTCCGCTTAGTAACTTTTAAAGTTAAGCGATGGGAAGGGAAATGTATAACGAGGTTTAACATAGGGAGCAGAAAAAAATAACCTGCCATAAGTATTGCAGGATGTAAATATCCTATCAAATTTAGGTCTGAAAGTCAAATTTTGTGTTGAATCTGCGAACTCAAAGTGTTTGGAGCCACTCTTTTAAAGGTTTTTGTTTTATATCCCACTTGGCTGAAAAATCGTTAACTAACTTAAAAAATTCCTTTTGAGCTTCATCAAACTGACTGAATCTATCATATTCGTCCGTAAATTTTGTTTTTCTGGCTTGGTCAAGATCGGTAAAAACTTGTTTCACAATTAACCAGATAACAGCTTCGGATTCTTTGTTGTTAAGCGGCGTCATTGGGTTGTTTTGCTTAAATATATTATCCTGGCTATCGCGTAAAATTATATGGATTAGTTCATGGGTTAGAACCAACAGGCGATCTTCCGGATAACCTTTCCAGGCAATAATTAAAGGAAAAGCAATGCTTCTTTTTTCGTGGTCGAATAATATATAAACAGGGATTTCTTTGCTCTGCCAAGCGAGACCGGTATAATGAACGATTTTTTCCAGAATAAAATCTACATGTTTATCGATGTAAGCTGAAAAAATCTTGACTTTTTCAAGTTTCCTTTCAAATTCTTCCTGTTTAAAATCAGGAAGAAAATTTTTATTGAGGGTATAACTGTGGGCAAGCCAGACTTTAGGCAAATCACTCATTTTTTACATTCTAATTTATTTGCTTGAATAAAAGCAAGTGTTCGATTTTAGTGCCCGGTGAGGAATTTCAAGATATTTTCTATATATGAAGTATTTTCTTTCTAAAAATGGCGACTCTTCAAGATTGCTATACATATATTTAAGGATATTATAACTATTCTGTGTGCCATAACGAAGCTGAAAATATGCCGACGATCCGTAATCATTAATTGTAATTTTTTTGATTGGAACAACTCCAGCTTTCTGCAAATTAAGGCTAAGACCTTTTAAGAACTTAGAACTTCCTGAAGTAAAAACTACCAAAGGATAAAGGTGTTTTTTTAAATGTAAACATCCGTCATCATCAAAATATCCTCTTATGAAATATGATAAATATTCTGGCGGAATTTTAGGGAATTTTATTGTTAAAGATTTTTTTGGGGTTAACCCAAATTTTAATAAATCATTATAAAGTAATTTGCTTCTAATTCGTAAGATAAAATGCTCTTTTGATAAATATTTACCATTAGGAAAAGTGGTGAAATGTGGTTTTCTTATATATATTTTATGTTCTGATCCTAATATCTTTCTAATCTGTTCTAAAATTGTTCTGTCGTTACTGGATAAGGTTAAGTAACACGTCCTGGAAGATTTTTGGACGTCCTGAATTGCGCCATCCGCGAATATAAAACCAAGAACGTATGCCATGCTCGAAGACCATATTTTAAAAAATTCTGAATTAAACTTGATTCTATTATGACCACCCCTAGGATCTAAGTGGGCAAATCTCACAATTAAAGTTTATCCGAAAGAAACCCGAAGATCAAGTATTAATTTGAGGCACGGGCGGGACTTGCACCCGCGCATATTGGTTTTGCAGACCAAGGTGTTAAACTACTTCACCACCGTGCCAAAAAGCATTTTAAATTACAGCTTTCGCAAGGATGACATTGCGGTGTCATTTTACCATATTTTGCTCTGGAAAGGAAAAGTTAATTGTGCTATAGTTGTATTCCGAGAATGAAAAAATTTATTTTACCGGTGCTGGTGATTATGCTCGTCATTGTCCTGGCAATCATTATCTTTAAGTCGCCGCTTTTGAAACAGGCGAATGCCGGTCTTCAAGTTAATTCAATTCCTCAAGCGAGCGTTTATCTTGATAACAAAGAAGTCGGAAAAACCCCTTACGAAGAAGCGAAACTTACCAGCGGAGAAAAAACCGTAAAGCTGGTTTTATCAACAATTCAATGGGAAGCAAAAGTCAAATTAAATAACGGTACCGTCGCCGTCGTTAGTTATGAATTTGGAGCCGATCTTGATCAGTCAACCGGCGAGATTATTACCCTGGAACCGAGTACTAATAAAAAATCTTCTTCCTTAACCGTCGTTTCTCAGCCGGATTCCAGCGTGGTTAAGGTTGATGGCGAAACCAAGGGTTTTACTCCGGTTCTAATTGAAAATCTTTCCACCGGCCAGCATGAAATCGTCGTTTCGGCTCCGGATTTTAAAGACCGCACGATTACGACTAAGTTTTTTGGCGGTTTCAAAACCATGATCAATGTTAAGCTGGCTTCGGCGGCCGAAGGGCAATTAACCCCAACCCCAGAACCATCCGGACCGTTAACCCCAACCCCGACTTCGGGAAAAATTGGGAAAGCAACTCCGACCCCTTCGACAACGCTGCGGGCAAGCCCAACGCCAACAGGAAAAACAACGCCAACTCCATTACCCAAGCCGTATGTTAAAATTTTGGATACGCCAACCGGTTGGTTAAGAGTTCGGATGAAACCGTCACTGACCGCTTCTGAAGCCGCCAGAGTTAATCCCGGAGAACAATATTCTTTATTGGATCAACAGACCGGTTGGTATCAAATTTCTTATGATACTAACAAAGAAGGCTGGATTTCCTCGCAATACGCCCAGAAGTTTGAATAAGATTCTAACCTCGTAAGGTCTGGCCTTGCGAACATAAAATAACGATGTAAGCCGAGGCGTTTCTGTTAATTTCTCCTGTTCCCTTAATATAACTCAAATCTAATAAGTCGTGGTCAATATCTGATAATGAAACTTCAAACCAAATTCTGATAATAAATGAAGAATAATAACAAAAAGAATTTAAAGATTCATTAAGAAGGCGGGCTTCATTTTTTTGATTAAAATGCTCAAAACTTCGATAAATAATATTAAATCAAACTGTCTTGTAAACTTCTGTTGGTCCAAACCATCCAAGGTAGAAAACTCTAAATTATCTATTGTATAAATTTTCTTTGCATATTCAATACTTTTTGGGTCATTATTGGTACTCACAAATTTGAGCTGTTCAATATGACGACCGGCAATTTCATAAAGGGAAAAGAAATAGGCAAAATCAAAAAGAGGAAGAAACACGCTGCTTTTTTGAAGATTTCCGTTCGATCCCTCCTTTTGTAAAGTTAGGTTTCTTAATTTCTGTTGTTCAGTTAAGATATTCGTTACGGGTCCAAAAATATTCCTATCTTCAAGTTCCATAAGCTATTTTATCAAATTACCCATTCCTTTTCTTTAGCATTACAAAACTTAACACAAAATGTTGCTATAGCAAGACTTTGTGTCAAATAATTCCTATTGCTTTACCTTACGAACCTAAATTTTTTTCATGAATGAACCAGTTTCTCTTTTTTGATCAACAATAATTAAGGTGTGATAAATCTGATAAATTTTTGTATCATTTGGTAAATTATTTTCAAACAAATTCTTCAGAAATGTATAATCTAAATTCTCTGATAAGCAGAGCTTTTCTACAAATAAGCAGAGCTTTTCTACGAATAAGCAGAGCTTTTCTACGAGCAGATTACAGTTCTCCCGCGTAAATAATCGCAGTTACCAGAAAAGCCCAAATAACTAAAGTTGCCAGAAGCGGCGTGTCGGAAAGCAAAACTTTTTCCGGTGATTCGGCTTTTTCTCCCTCGTAAATGATTTTTAGATACCGCATAATCCCGTAAACGACAAAAGGAATGGTTACCATGAGCCATTTATTAATACCGGCAAACGCTTGGGGAAAATGTAAAAAATAGGAAATTCTCTGGGTAACCGGCGGCGGCTGAAAAAAAGTAAAAAGCGCCCAAGACATCCAGGCCGAAGAAGCAAAAATTGACAAATATTGGTCTAAAAGAGCCATTGGATAAAGACCGAGGATTTTTCGATGATTGGGCGCCTGTTCTGAAAGGATCGATAGCTCGGCCCGTCTTTTGCCGACAGCAAGAAACAAAGAGGTGGAAATGACGCATAACAAAAACCAAACCGAAAGGTGAACATTAATTACCAAAGCCCCGGCGTAAACTCGGAGAATAAATCCGGTGGCGATAATCAGAACATCAATTACGGCCAGGTTTTTCAAAAATAAAGAATAGCTGATTTGCAGCAAAAAATACGCCAAACAGATTAAGAAAAAGAAAAACGAAACACCACCGGCCAAATATAAACTGACGGTTATTCCGGTAACCGCGGTCATTAGCGCAATCGGAATCGGTAAATCGCCTTTGGCAATCGGCCGAAGTTTTTTAAACGGATGAAGTCGGTCTCTAGAAACATCAATAACATCGTTGAATAAATAAATGCTGGACGCCAGAATTGAAAAAATAATTGCCGCAATAACAACAAGAATAAACTTTTCCTTGCTAAAGAGGTTGCCGGTAAAAACCAGGGCCGCAAAAAGCGACAAGTTTTTCAACCATTGGACCGGTCGGGACGAGATGATAAGGCTTTCAAATATGTTAACCATAATAAGACGCCACCAACGGCAACAACTAGTGTGATTATTGTATATAATTTTTGCCTAGAGTTCAAATTCAAAGCGACAATTCCCAGAATAGCGGTGATTAACCAATAAAATATTGCCACTTTTCTTTTACTCCAGCCGAGGTCTAAAAGCCGGTGGTGAAGATGACCCCGGTCTCCCCAAAATGGCGAGTGACCGGTGAGAATCCGGCGGACAATCGTCCATAAGCCGTCAATCATCGGAATCCCCAGAACGATTACTGCCGTATTGATTTTGGCGCCGGCCAAAATTGCCAGTACCGCCAGTAAAAATCCGGCCAAAGTCGTACCTCCAAAACCGGGCATAATTTTTTGCGGGTAAAAATGAAAAGGTAGAAAACCCAAATACGCCCCGGCGCAAATCGCGGCCAAAATGGCTACCGGCCATTGACTGGGATCTTGAGGGGTGCGGAAGGAAAGAAGAGCGATCGTAATGGCGGCAATCGGGACGATTCCGGAAATTTGGCCGTCAAGTCCGGATGACCAGTTGACAATATTCATGCACCAGACAATCCATAAGACCGCCAAAAAGTCAGCTAACAGCCAAAGGCTATGCTGACCCCCAAAAAGATTAATATAAATTCTTGGTTGGTCAAGATGAATAATCCCGCCCAGAGGATTATTAATAAAAGGAATACCGATTCCGACCGCAACGACGATTAAAGCGCATAAAGTGCACGTAAGAATTCTTAAATAAGGATTAAGATCGTATTTGTCATCTAAGAGACCAACAATGACAGTAAAGACTGCGCCCAACAAGATTCCCAACAAATGCTTGTCCAGCGGCAGAAAAATCAAACTGGCAATAAGTAAGCTGGCCAAAATCGGGATTCCGCCGCCGCGGGGAACCGGATAAGTGTGAATAATTTTTGGATGATTTTTCTTTTTCGGATCGTCAATCAGACCGATGCGCCAAGCCAATTTAATCGTCAAGGGCGTACAGACAAAAGAGACCGCAAAAGAAAGAATTAAAGGGAAAAGAAAAAGATTCTTTAAAAAATCAAAGTTCATATAATTAACAAAACTATTTTAATTAGGGTAAAAAATGATAAGAAAGAAAAAATTGCCGCCGTCCACAAAGTTAAAGTAAGCAGCAATCCAGTTTCCTTTAAAATCCTGGCAAAACCGTAATTAAATCCTAATATCATTAGCGACAAAAACGGCAGTAAAACCAAAGATTTCGAGGTCGCCAATTGTTTTTCTCCCCAGGGAAGGGAATAAAATAACGGACTTTGGGGCGGCAATTTCTGCCAGCCAAGCGCCAGAACGAAAAAGGAAATAGAGATAAAAATAATGGTTAAGCTAAGCCCTAGTTGGTTAAATTGCTGTTTATTCACAGATCTTAGTATATCATTTCGAGGTCTTCAGAAGAAAAATTTCCGCCCGATTGATTCTTTGAAAAAGATAGTATTTTTCATCAATCAGATCCGACAGCCTTGGAAAGCGGCCTTTTTCCGTATTTAAATCAATGATTAAGCGTGGGTTTTGTTTTTCTAATGCAGAAGCGGTTTCCGAATATCCGTCAAAATCGATAATATGATAAGTAGCCGCGTATTTCCCAACCGGTAACCGGTGGGATAAGGCATAAACGCACGGAGCGGCTTCTCCCCAAACAAAAATTTTATCCGTTTTTAAAGTGTTTCGGTTAATTAGATCAGCAATGGGATAATTATCGCCGGAGCCTAAGTTTTCTCGGTAAATTTCTTTAGACTCATGACCTAAAGCAAAAAGAACAAAGTTTCGGTAATATGGCAAAACAGAATAATGCCAGAAAGAAAAGTAGTAAATAAAGCAAACCGAAATAAGAAGGCAAACAGCCAAAACTTTGGCAAAAACTTTAATTTTATCAAAAAGAATTCCCAGCAGGAAGCAAAAAGCCGGCAGAACTTGAAATAAATAGTGAGGATAAGGACGAGCAGACAAAGTTGCCCCGTATAAGGAAAAGGCGAACCAAAGAAAAATTAAATTCTGATTTAGTGAAAATCTTTTCCGGGTCAGCCAGAGAAAAACAAAAGATCCCAAGAGTAAAACCGTTCGGATATACAATCCAAGAGTGGAACCTTTCCAAGTTGATAAATAGCCGAAATTCTGTAAAAAACCGGCGATTAAATACGGCTTGAAAGCGCCCTGAAAAGCGTACCAGGTAAAACTTAGCAATATTGGAACACTGAATCCCAACCCAAGAAAAAAGATTCGGACGATTTGGGTTTTAAATTGTTTAATGTTTTGAGGTACGAAAAAGAGCAGGAAAACACACAGACCGAAAAAATCCGTGGCGGCCGGAACTTTAAACAGGGTTCCTAAAGAGAAAAGAATACCAACACCCAAGGCCGCCCGATTACTAAAATTACCGCGTAATATCCGCAAAATCCCCGCAATAGTAAAAATAACCATAAATACTTCGGCGTTGACAGTTTGTCCTTCCAAAATCGGAAGGGAAGAAAGAACGGCGAAGGTAATCATGGTAATTTTGACCGCCCGATCGTGATCCGGGAAAAGAATTTTGGCCAATTTGGCAAATAAATAGATTGTGGTTAAACTCCAAGCCAGCAAGATGGTACGAAACCAGAAAAGATTGCCGCTGAACATTGCCAGCAAATACAAAAGCGGCGGTTTATTGTCATGAATATCGCGGTACCAAGTTAAGCCCTCTCTGGCGGCTTGACCCAAAGTTAAATAAATGCATTCATCGCCGTAAGAATAAACTCCAAACAAAGAAGGGATTCTTAAGAGAACCGTAACGGAAAGAAGGATTACTAACCAATAAGGAAAACTTTTTAGGCCTTTCATTTTATTTTATTAAATTCAACAAGATAAAGATTACTAAAATCAATAATCTTACCTTCTTTGTAAGCCGGGAGAGTGACGTTTTTTGGATTTTCGCTGGTAATCGCATAAATATTTTTTACCGGCGGAAGAGTTTTAATGACATCATCGGGCTGCATCAAAGCTGTTCCGGTATAAAAAGGAAGGGGGGTTGGAGAAAAAATCGGCGCCTTTATTTTATAATATTTTGATTCCCATAAGTGATGGGCGGCGCCATTATAATTAATGAAAGTTGCCTGGGGTAATTCTTTAGCTGCGTATAGGGCCAATTGGCGGAAAGGTTTTTTGACAGGATGAGTAAAATAGGTAAAATTTAAGATCGCCATCACAACGATTAAAATTCCCAGGGGAGGTAAAGAAATTTTTCGCCGATTTGAAGAAAGCAAAAGGCATGAAGCGGGGATGGAAATCAGCATATAACGGTCATAAAAAATGGATTGAAATTTCTGGGAAATTAAAAAGGTGAGAACTAAAGCAGCGAAGAACCAACAAAAAAGAAAAGCCGTTTTCTTTATTTTTTGACCCCAGTTTCTCAAAAGAAGAAGAGCCGCAACCAACCAATAGGCGATCTCTCTTAAAGTTTCCGTACCAGAACCAACGAGAAATTTTCTTATAGTTTCTTTAAAAACTTCAAAGTCTGGTTTTCCCAGCCAAAAGCCGCTTCCGACCAGCGAGGTTTGGTAGTAAAGAGGATAAAGCCACGGCAGGTAAAGTAGTCCGACAATAAAAAAATCCGAAAAGCTACGGATTATTTGCCCGACGGACTTTTTAGGAATTTCAATAAGACGCCAGAGAAAAAGAAAAACTATTATGAAAAGGGAAAAATGGTGGGTATATAAAGCGGCTACCGTAAAAAGGATAAAGCCGGGCCGGTTTTTCTTTAGGAAAAAATAGACAGAAAGGGTTGAAGTTAAGGCCAAAAGAGTATACATTCTTCCCTCGAAGGCATAATTAAAAAGGAAAGGATTAAAAAGAGTTAAGACCGCAGCAAGCAAACCGGTTTTTTGATCCCAGAGAAGCTTGCCGACGAAAAAGACAGTAATCACTGTTCCCAGGAAAAACAAAAAAGAAAGGCTTCTGATAGAAACTTCGTTTGTACCGAAAAATTTCATCCAAGTGTGAAGAAGTAAGTAATAAAGAGGAGGAGAAGTATCGCGGGAAACAATTTTAATAATTTCCCAATAAGATTTGACAGCGAGGGTGGCTGCCCAAGCCTCATCTCCCCAAAGACTGGCAGTAAACTGGTTCACAAATAAAATTATACCCTTTCTATTAAACGATAATCAATACCACCTAAATGCTTATACTTTCTCTGTTAGGCGATACTCTAAGTATTTGCCGAGCATGAGTCTGGTGTGGGCATCTAATCCCGGTAAGGCGCCGAAAAATAAACCGGCGATGGGCATTAAGACAAATTCCAAAGGAATCAATAAGGCTCGGAACCGGGAAATGAAAGTTGGTCTAGGTGGCCGGAGTTTGGTATTGACAACCAGAACCGTTAAAAGTCCAACCATGGAACAAGTTAGAATCAACGAGGAAACTTTAGGGAGAGTATATTCCAAAGCCGTTCGGGAAAATTCCGGCACAAAAAAGCTGGGAATAATGACTCCTAAAGTGATCCAAAACCAGTTAACGGGCATAAGCACATGATCTTCAAAAAGCTTCAAGAGCCGTATGGTTTTATCCCAAAAGGAAACCGTAGGGGTTAAAAAATAATTTTTAATAACATTGGGATCATCGGAAACACCCCAAGACCATCTTTGAAACTGAAGATAAGTATTTTTAATTGTTCCCCAAAGACTGGTTGATTCGGCCGCGTCGGCATAAAGGGGAATATACAATGGTTCAACCTCAACTTCTCCGTGTTTTTTATAATAAGCCTTGAAAAAAAGATGATAGTCTTCCGGAATGATTTTGGGATCCCAATAGTCAACTTCGTCTAACAGTTTAAAAGAAAGAGAGTAATTTTGACAGCTGATCAACCGGTCTTTGCGCGACAAGATCGCCCCATTCCAAATCGTGTTAAAAGTGTTGATGGTTCTAACAATTGCTGGCAATTTCCAAAAATTATTATAGAAAAATACCGCCGGTTGCCAAAATCGAAGGTAACGGTTGGGATTATCCAAAAAGCCGAAGGTTAGATAAGCAAAATGCTGAGGGTTAAAGCAATGATCGGCATCACTGCTGGTAACGATAAGTCGATCAATATTTATTTTTTGTTTATTCACCAGTTCTTTTTTGACAAACCGGGCGGCCCAATTCTCATTGGAATGCTTGCCGATGGTTTCTTTAGCAGTAAGAACATGAACGGTAATGAAAAAGTTAGCGAATTTTTTACCATATTTCTTTTTAAGAAGTTCAGCCTTACTTACACCTTCCGCGTCCCTGCTTTCGGTTGCCATCACGACATTAATCTGTTTTGTGGGGAAAGTCTGAGCCGCCAATGCCGCAAGGCTTCTTTCGATTATATGAATCGGTTCTTTATATTGAGGAATGATCACAACATGTTGGATTTTCTCCCAATCCGGAAACCCTTTTACTTCGCCCATCCAATCCATTTTTTCCGAGGACTTGATTCTGACGTATGACAAAACGGCCGTAATTGCAAAAGTAACAGATTTATAAAACCAGAAGATATCAAAAAGAATTACTAAATAAGCGATGACAAAGGGAAAAAGAAAACTGCCGAAAAAGAAAAAGATAATCGTGCTCCACGAAAAAGCCCCCGGCATAATTTCTAATGCCCGGTGGATCTTCCTATCGTGTTTTATAATAAATCTACTGGTAATACTCATTTAATTTTTGTATCCTTATTCTAACTTGATTGTATTTAAAAAATCCAGACGGAATAGAAATAAACAACCAATAAAGAAAATCTAGAATCTGTTTTAGTAAGGGGGCTTGATGTTCATGATAAACCAAAGACATTCGTTTGTAAAGAATTTTGTATCCGGCTTTTCTAACTACTTCCGCCCATTCCCAATCTTCTCCGGGACCCCACTTCTCATTGAAAGGACATTTTTTCCACAAACTTTTCTTAATTAGAAAACTCGCACCGCCAACAGAAAACGGAACTTTTCTTACTAATGGCCATTCTCTAAACCAAAATTGATGTAATAGGTGGTTCTTAGCAGAAAAAACATATCGGCTAAAAGCGCCGGCGACTTTTGGTTTTTCGGTATCTTTTCCGAGTTCTTTAAGCCAATGCTTGTTAGCCGGAACGGCATCTCCGCTGAGACGAACGAGATATTGGCCCTTTGCTTTTTGAGCGCCAAGATTAAAAGCTTTCGCAAAATTAAAAACAGGGGAGTGGTAATTAATTATTTTGACCGGATACTTTTTAGCAAATTCCAAAGCACCATCGGTTGATCCGGAATCGACAATAATTATTTCAAGATTCTTTATTGTTTGGGATAAAATTGCCGGTAAAGACTTTTGTAAAAAAGCCTTTTGGTTTTTGGTAATGATAATGATCGAATAATCATTTTTTTTAGATTTTAAAGATTTTTTTGGCATTTTGGGTTGTTATTTGGGCAAGGTCGGCAGAAGAAACGTTTTTTAACTTTGCTAGGAAATCTCCGATCATTTTAACATTTTTAGGTTCATTTCGCAAACCGCGGTAAGGGACTGGGGCCAAAAAGGGAGCATCTGTTTCCAGGACAATCTTTTCTAAAGGAATTGCTTTAATGACATTTTGTAATCCTTCATCGTAGGTTAGATTGCCGTCAACTCCGAAATATAATCCAAGACCAGTTATTTTTTGGACTTTACTTTTACCACCAGCATAACAATGCCAGACGCCAGAAGGACAAGAGGGAAAAGAAGGATTAGAGGGAAAGTATTTTGAAAGAATTTTTATGGTTTCGTCCGTTGCTTTTCGGGAATGAATACTGATTGGAAGATTATATTTTAGAGCTAGTTTGATTTGCTGCTCGAATACAAAAGATTGTTCTCCTTTGGTTCGATTTTTTTCCGGCGGCGGTGCGGGGGAGTAGTCTAAACCGCACTCACCAATTCCCGCAATCCATTCGCTTCCGCTCAGGACAAGCCCCTCTAATTCTTGGACTTGGACTTTGACTGTATTCTGGTTATTCGGGTCAGTTTGTTGCGGATGAATTCCGACTAAGGCATAAACAATGCCGGGATATTTTTGAGCCAGCTCAATTGCTCTTTTGGAATCCTGAATGTTACTACTGGCACAAATAATCTTGGTAACATCATTCTCGACAGCATTCTTAATGACTTGATCCAAATCGTTTTCGTAATCAGGAAAATTAAGATGACAGTGGGTATCAACCAACATAAATTAAATTCTCGGAAAAAGAGAAGTGCTTGAGATAATTTTTGGTCCGGAAAACTGCTTTTCGATCTTTTTTGCAGTTTCGGGCATAAAAGGAGCGAGAGCGTAAGCAATTTCCAGTAAAGACCTGATTGATTCTGAACCACGAATAATGATATCTAAACGTTTCTTTGCTTCGGAGGAAGTTAATTCCCAAGGTCTTTCTTTATCAATATAAGAATCTAACCCTTTGATTGCCATCCAGATAACAGTTAAAGCCTCACTTAATTTGTATTCTCTAAGGAAAGAATCCACGGCTTGAAGGATTTTGTTTGTTTCAATACTTCTGAATATTGATAAGTCTATAGGAGAGAATTGGAGATTATTATTTTCGCATAATTTAGTAACTCTGGCTACAAGATTCCCTAAACCGTTGGCCAGATCGGCATTATATTTTTCAGTGAATTTTTGCAAACCAACATTGCTGTCTTTGTCAAAAGGAAAACTGGAGGCAATTAAATATCGAGTCGCATCCGCCCCGAATTTTTCCAGTAATTGTTGGGGAGAAATAACGTTTCCCAGGGATTTGCTCATTTTCTGTCCGTCAATCAGGTAGAAACTATGGATGAAAATTTGCTTTGGAACAGGAAGGTCGGCGGCGATTAACAAAGCCTCCCAAATAACCGTGTGAAACCAGAGAATATCTTTGGCCATGGTATGTAAATCAGCCGGCCAAAAATCTTTTTTACCGGGGACGAATTGGGTAGCGGTATAATAATTTAAAAGAGCCTCCACCCACACATAAATTGTATGTTTCTTGTCCCATGGACAGGGAATACCCCAAGAAACTTTTTCCCGAGAAATGGAAATATCGTCTACTCCTTCTTTAAGCTTGCTTAAAACCTCTTTCTTTTTTGATTCAGGTAGAATTTCATAATGATTAGGATCATTGGGATCAGAAATTGCTTTTATAAGAACATCTTTAAAAGATGAAAGTTTGAAAAAATAATTTTCTTCCTTTTGGTGCTGGGGTTCTTTGTTGGGATGTAGAGGACATTTACCATCCATCAAATCCTTTTCGTTTAAAAATTTTTCGCAGCCAAGACAATAAAATCCTTCATACATTCCTTTATAAATATATCCTTTATCGTAAAGTTTCTGAACTACCGCACTGGCAATCTTTTCGTGCCGGGGGTCAGTCGTCCGGATAAAATAATCATATTGAATATTTAATTTTGGCCAAATTTCCTTAAATGACCGGCTAACCTTATCGCAAAATTCTTTGGGTGTTAATCCGGCTGCAGCCGCTTCTTGAGCGACTTTATTTCCGTGCTCATCCGTTCCCGTTAGAAAAAATACATCTTCTCCCAAGAGTTTATGGTAACGAGCTAAAATATCAGCGGCAATAGTGGTGCAGGTATGACCAATATGAGGAACATCGTTAACATAATAAATTGGCGTGGTAATGAAAAATTTCTTGGTCATATGACAATTATATATCAGAAGCGAACCCAAGGGAAATAATTATTTCTTTTTGAAAAGACTTTCAATCTTTGAAGACCATTCGGAAGCCCAGCTTTCGGTCTCGATTTTTTTTAAAGCCAGCTGAAAACCTTTGGTTTTTCTTTGCTTATCAACCGTGGAAATGGTGGCCGAAGAAACTTTTAAATTATCTTTAATGTTTTGGTAACTGCGGCCCTTTTCCAGATAATGGGCGATAGCCAACCTTTTGGCGGCCGTAATGATTTCGGTTTTTCCAAAAAGACCTTCTAAAATTTCTTTAGCTTGGTTGGAATTTTCCAAATCAACAATTACCTGGTAAAAGATATTATAAATTTCGTTCTGAATATTTTTATTAATTACTCTTTTGGATATTTGCATTTCGGAAGGGCAGAAGTTATTAATATATATCTTCGATTAAGATATCATGAAACGATTTTTAAGTCAACGCTTACTTGAATAAATTTCCACTGAAATAATAATTGCTAAAACCAACAAGATATTTAAAACATTTAACAAATCCACCTGTTTAAAAAATAAAAAGACAACTAAACCGAAAGCCAAAAGAAAACCGCGGCGAGAATTGGCCAGCAGGAGAGAAAGAGTAAGAGATAGAGATAGAGTAAGAGTGAGATAGAAAAGGAAAATTAGTAAAGATGATGCCGGCGCGGTGAAAAGGACGATGTAACCAAAAAGCAGCCAGAAAATTATTGTTAGCAGCAGGGTTGGTAAGTAGTTCCGGCGGCGTTTCATTAATATTAGTTTACAGTATTTAATGTTATAATTTATATACAGGGGTTCTGTCGCTTGCTGCGCCCCCGCCTCGCGCCACCCCTATTTATGACATCTGACTTATTAATAATTATATTAGTAATTATTTTCCTTTTTTTGGTATTGATATTCTTTTTGAACAAGAAGCTAACGGACCTATCGGAGAAGAATAAAACCAACGATACTTTGACGGCTTGGCTAAAAAGCATGCAGTCTAGTGTCGATAACTCCTCAAAAAATTTATCCGATACCTTGCAAAAAGGAAATCTGGATTTGAATAACCGGTTGGATAATGCCGCCCGCTTGATGGCTCAGATTCAAAGAGATGCGGGTAAGTTCGCCGAATTGTCCTCTTTAATGAAAAATCTTCAGGATTATTTGCGGTCGCCAAAATTGCGAGGCAATATCGGGGAGGAAGTCTTAAAAGATTTAATCGGCCAAATGTTTCCCAAAAATAGTTTTATGCTTCAGTATACATTTAAATCCGGCGATAAAGTTGATGCGGCCATAAAAACCGATGCCGGATTGCTGCCGATTGATGCGAAATTTCCGGCGGAAAATTTCCAAAGAATGTTGGCGGCAGAAAACGAATCCGAGAAAGAACTGGCAAAAAAAGAATTTATTAAGGATGTTAAAAAACACCTCTTTGATATTTCCAAAAAATATATTTTACCAGACGAAGGGACAATGGATTTTGCCTTGATGTATATTCCGTCCGAGCCGATTTATTATGAAGTGGTAAACATTATGGAATTGACCGATTATGCCAGGCAAAACCGGGTTTATCCGGTTTCACCCAATACTTTATATGCTAATTTGCAGGTGATTCTGCTTTCCTATCAGGGAAAAGAAATTGGGGCCAAAACCAAACAGGTTTTTTCTCTACTGCGGGCAATTCAAAAAGATTATTCCAAACTAAACAGCGACCTGTCGGTTTTAAACAAGCACATTACCAATTCCTACAACCAAATGGCCAATGTTAATTCCGGTTTTAATCTTTTAGGTCAAAAACTGGCTTCTACGAAATCTTTAAGTGAGGGGGAAAAAGAGAAAAAAGAAGAGAACTTAGAGATTGAAGAATAATGATAGATTCTAAAGAAAAAGCAGAAATAATTCCCAATCGTAAATACCTTTTGACAACTTCAGAATATGCTGAAGCCGTTTTAGTTATAGATAATGCTGTTTTGGCTGATCATTCTACAGAGGAAACCAGAGCCCTCGTCGGTTCAACAGTTGCTGGTTTATCCAATCTTGCCGATTTCGACAAGAGCAATGCAGAATTTATTACTCAAAGATTAGAAAGTTTTATCCCCCACATGTTGGATGGAAGAAGATCTATTAGGGAATATCTAGATCTCTGGAAAGATCGTGATGCCTTTCATCAAAGAGCAGAAGGAATGATAAACTCGATAAATCCTACAGCTTCACCGGTTAAATTAAAATCTTTCGAGGCTCTTTTGTTCAATAGAAACCTTCCCTATGCTGCTGGTGTTGTTGTTGATACAGAGGACATGCAAAAAATTGCGGTAAAAGTAGGAGTAAGGAATTTTTCTGGTTTGCATGTGAAGGCGGGAGAATGGGGAAGTTTAATGTTTCTGGTTGTACCCGGTAAGTTATCGGCGCAACCAAAAGATGTCCTGGACAAGTTAATGGATACCCTTTCTCATGAGAATTATCATGCTTTAGCAGCGATGATGGGAGCTAGTGGGGGTAAAGCCCGATTAGCCGAATCATCAAAAAAGCTTTATGAATCTTCACAAAATATCGTTATGCTTGATAATCTTCATGGGCATATTGATAATGTTTTAAGAGTAGCAAAAGGGGAACTTATTCCAGAAGTAAATATGAACATTAACGTTTATCCGCTCAAAGGCGAGAAAGATACTCGTTTGCGCGCAGCCTTTAGGGCGATAGCTGCTCAGACATTAGGACCAATAGAAACAGATATTCAAAGATTCCAGGTTTCTCTGGATAATCCACCACCGAGGTGGAAACCAACGGTAGAAGAACTATTAAAAGTTAAGAGTCGAGCCGATGGATTAAGAGATTTAATCCTTCAAAGGACAACTAATTTTTTTGAGGCGAGAGGAGTAGCTTTGCAAAACGGAAACGAAAGGTTACTTTTTTACGCCTCGACCTTTTTGGCCCTTCCGGATTTTTATCTTTTACCTAAAGTAATGGAGAACCTCAACCAAAAGTACCAGAACAATCAGAAGACTGGAAATTGAGGAATAATTTTTCTTAATTACCCGTGCGTCCGGACAAATTCGGTAAGGCCGAATTTATCAGTTTATTCCCGTATTTTTCCAGAAAGAATCGAGTTGGGTAGGTGAAATTTTGTTTGAGAGATTCCTCAAGCGTAAGCCAAATCGGATTTTTTCCTTCTTGGCGGTTTGGGATTATTGATTGACTGTTTGTTAATAAATAGGTATAAAGATGCCATTTATGATAATCTGCTCCCCTTCGGCAGCGATCGTTAGGTACCCCTTCTTCTGAAAAAAGAGTCAGATTGTCAGCGTTGATTCCAGTTTCTTCTTCTAGTTCTCTGGTGGCGGCAGTAAGAGGCTTTTCTCCGGCCTCAAGATGACCAGCGGGAATAGTAAAACCATAAGGAAAAATAACTCGCTCAATTAACAGAATCCCTCCATCACTATTAATAATAAAGACACCAATGCTTTCATGCCAATATTCTTTAGTTTTTTCATCAACCCACCAGGTTAAAGCCGGATCAATATCTATTAGACGATCATAAGACTTTCCGCAATCTTCACATTGATACAGAGTTTTCTCCTTGACTTTAATATCTTTGACTTTTTCTGAAAGGCAATTTTGGCAATAGCGGTGTCTTTTTTTATCGGTTGGCAGGGGGAAATTGATTTTCATAAGTTATCAAGGATAAATTATACCATGTAAAATTATCAATTAATCTATTTAATAAATGATATAATTATTGTATGGCTAACGAAACTTTGGGATCAAAAAAACTATACCATTTTGATTTGTTGTCTTTTAAAGGTTCATTCCAAACCAAGAGGAACATATCTTCGAAGAAAATTAGAGCAGAGTTTGAAAAATACCTATCAAAAATAAAAAGCTAGGTCTTTTTCAGTGCCCGATTAACTAAATGGCGAAGACCCATGCGAATTCTTCCAAAACGGGTAATTTTTCCGCCTTCTAATGGTACCCGAAATTCTATATATGCTCGGCACAATTTTTTATGAACTAATTTAAAAAGCTCATCACGGCCTTCAGTTTTTTGTCGGCAAATATGATGATGGCAACCAACAGCGACTGTTTGCACCGGGAGAAGCAATTGAATATCAAGAATATCTTGGCTGTTTAATTCCTTGTCTTTTGATTCGAGTTCCATAAAAGCTTCTCGCGCTTTGGGTTTGTCTTCATTGTATTCCTGGTAACGCATATCAATCAGCCTTTCCCAGTCTACCAGATATTTCTTTTCAATCCCCATTTCTCTTAAATAATCAAGATGGGCTTTAGGGATTTGATCTTTGACTAAAAGATAATATTCCCTCAACTCTTCTGGAATTCGTAATTCTGGAGACTCTAAAGTTAACATGACTAAGGTAATGCCTGCCAAAACTAATTCGTTGAAAATCCGATCCTACTCAAGTTTTTCGATTTTATCAAAATAAATCAACTCCCGGAATTTTTTATCCCAAAAAATTTGAGAGATATTATTTACGGTGGATTGGTCCAGCATTGAAACCATCAGTAAGGCCATTTTTTCAATCGAGGGAGGATTCTTGGGATTGATATTTTTTAGGCGGTTAATTTCTTTATCAATATCCATTAATTTAATTCTAGCATTTTTATAAATCTTAAGCATTTTTTCAGTTTCATCCTTTATGATCTTTGTAAGAAAGGAGAAAAGTAAATGGACACATAACAGAGCGAAAGCAAAAACAGTTTAGGACAGAGATAAAAGTCACCCCCCGCCAGGCAAGGAAAAATAACCCGCCTGGCGCGGACACGTCTTAAAAACTAAACCACCGCTTCATAATAAACTCCTTTTGTTATTCCACGCTTTCGGATTAATTTAGCATCTTGAAGCTTTTTCAGATCGTATCTCAAGGTTCTGGCGTTGACTGCCATAAATCGGCGACGAATCATGTCAAAATTTATCGATTGATGGTCTTTAATAATTTGATAAATTTCCGATCTTCGGGGTAATAATAAATCCTGGAAATCGTTTTTCTGATTTTTTCCGATTTCATCCCTGATCCTTAAGGCAGTATCGGAAATTGCTTCGAGCATGAATTCTACATAACCGGTAACGTCTTTCTCTGGATCTTCCAAACACCGGTAATATTCATTTCGATGATTATCTAAATATTCTTCTAAAGGCAGCAATCCCTTAAAATTATATTCCCCTTGAGCAAGATTATTTTGAATCAGTATTCGACCAACCCGTCCGCTGCCGTCTAAAAAAGGATGGATCTTTTCGAAAAGATAATGGACAAGAACAGCCCGGATCGGAATAAATGTTTCCCGAGAGTTGTTCGCATATTTTATGAGCCTGTTAACCAAAGAATTTATTTGACGCGGTGGAGGAGGCATAAAAATAGCAATTCCAGCGCTGTTAAAAATCACCTCCATATTTTTTCTGAATTTTCCTTGATTTTGTTTATCGATTAGGTCGGCCATTACGATCTTGTGAATCGTCAAAATATCCTTGAGGGTTAAATCCTTTATGACTTTTTCGTTAATAAAATTCAAAGCTTTTAAAATGTTGTAAACCTCGACCTTTTTTTGACTTTCAGACGGGGCATTTTGAATATTGTCCATAGTAAATTCATTCCCCTCAATTCTTGCCGAAAACAGCGAGCTTTTTAAGGTAGAACGCCTTTTAATATTGTTTTCGATTTCTAAGGGGATTGAAATGGAATCAATAATTTGCTTGCTGGCCTCGATAGAAGATAAGAGCTGGGAAATTTCCGGAGTTAAAATATATTTAGGCGGAATAAGCATAAAACCACGTTACTATATATTGCCTAATATTACCAGATATTACCAGAAGTTGCCTAAAGTTGCTTCGAACAATTTAACAATGTGCTATCATATCTTATGATGCTTCTTACCGAAGCGGACTTAGACAAGCTGATTGCCGAAAAGCAGGTGAATCTTCCCTCAATCACTGTTGGAAAACAAATTATAATTTATTTGGTGAGTTTTTTTCTTCCTCCGTTTGGCTTGGGGTGGGGATTCAAATACATAAGATTTCACGATGAAAAAGTTAAAAAAGTTGGCCTGATTGCCATTATTCTAACCATTGTTTCCATAATTTTAACCATCTGGATTTCAAAAAGTTTTATGAATAGTTATTCCAAAACAATAAATTCTATTAATGGGGGAATGGGAATAGAGAATTTGGGGTATTAGAAATAAGCTTCCTCAATATCGCGGATTGTAGCGATTAAGCCTTGGTCTATTTGATATTCCGTTGGTGGAAACGGACACTCTTTCTCCGCTCATATTTTTATTATATACCACCGAAGCAAAACCCGGATTCTATAACCAAAACTGTCTTGCTGCTCAACCGTCTAACTTATACTAAAGAGCTGAAAGTGGTAAAATTGTTTTGTGTCATTTATTTTTCTAGACGAGAGTGGAGATTTAGGATTTAACCCTCAAAAACAATCTTCTAAATATTTGAGTGCTACTGATTCTTCTATAATGGCTATATGTTTAAATAAAAGTAGAGTTCACACAAAGCTTCAAGACGAAAAGCATGTTTTATACAACTATGTTACAAATATTCTATTAGACAGAATTCTTTCTAAAAAACTAATTAGTGGTAACGAAAAAATATTATTAATCGTATCTAAGAGAGAAACCAATAGGTTTTTGAACGATAATTTTACTTTTTACCTTAAAAATCAAGCAAAATTAAACCATAATATTTTAATTGACGTTGCTATCAAAACTCCAGCAGAAGAAAAGGCTCTCCAGGTTGTAGATTTTGTAAGTTGGTCCTTATTTAAAAAGTATGAAAGCCAAAACACCGAGTATTATGGAATATTTAAAAAATTAGTTGTAGAAGAAAATATGTTATTCCCCTTAAAATGACAAAACCTTATGCGTTGTTTAAGAGGAACCATCCGGAACCCCGCGCATAAGGATTTACTCGTCAAAGATATTATATCATACCTTTGTATTATGATTGTCAAGTAGATTACATATTTTTCTTTAATTCGTAGAAGGTTTAACTAATTCCCAATTTCTATATCTATATCCGGCAAATCTTCTTACGAAGATTTGTTGCTACAGGATAGGAAAAGAAGTAAAATATGCGCGAATGAAGAAATTGGGCAAAATATTATTAATCTTCTTTGTCGCAATTCTTTCCCTAGTGTTTTTCCCGATTGCCATCGGTATTGGAGTTGGTTTTTTAGTCCATAAAAGAACTACTGGGCCAAGACTAAAATATTTCCTTTTAACAGTAATCGCTTTGTTAACTTTATTCTTCGGTAGTGCTTGGGTAGAAGCTTTAAATTCTCCGACAAAGCCCGAATCCGCTTCTCCGACTCCGGTAGTTGAAGGAATTAAAACAGAGTTAAATCCAACCTTAATTCTCACCGCGGTTCCTACGGGAATTCCCTCTTCGACTCCAATACCAGTATCCGACAGGCAAGAAGCAAGGGTCACAAGAGTAATTGATGGCGATACGATCGATGTTTTATTTAATGGAAAAACCGAAAGAATTAGGTTTATTGGAATCAATACTCCGGAGACGGTCGATCCGCGAAAACCAGTGGAATGTTTCGGAAAAGAGGCTTATCGAGTAACCAACGAAAATTTAATGGGGCAAATGGTTTTATTGGAATCGGATTCTTCTCAAACGAATCGGGATAAATACAATCGGTTATTAAGATATGTTTGGAAGGACAACGGAACCGTTGATTTCGGCAAAGTCTTAATCGCTACCGGCTATGCCTACGAATACACTTATGATGTGCCCTATAAATATCAAAAAGAATATAAACAAGCCCAAAAAGAAGCGGAAGAAGGGAAGAAGGGTTTATGGGCAGATGATGCCTGTCCGACGTCCACCCCAACAACATCAATATCTACTGGTGCAGGAAATGCTCCAGCTCAATTGGGGAATAGTGGTTCCTATACTTGTGATTGCGGTAAATCTTGTACAGAAATATCATCCTGTGCCGAAGCTCAATATTTATTAAACGTTTGCGGTTGTAAACAAAGAGATGCTGATAAAGACGGAATCGCTTGCGACGGTGCTCCTCTCAAGTGCCAGAATTAATTTTATATTTTTGAAGACTCTCTTCTAAAAAACAAAATGGTGAAAAGTACTTGCCCCGAGTTATATTGAAGGGGTAAAATAATTTATGACCCCTCGGGATTGGATTTTAGTTCTTTTTCTTCAATTAACGGCACGAAAGTGACTGGTTCAATATCTTCAAAAACAACCACTCCTTTCCTTTTTAACCCTACTTTTAGCATTTGGCCAAAGACCGATTCCTTAACCGGAATGACCAGCCGGCCGCCTTCTTTCAATTGGTCCATCAATTCTTGGGGAACCGAATCAGCAACCACTGAAATAATAATTCCGTCAAAAGGCTGTTTTTCGGGCAGACCTTTACTTCCATCCCCGATAATTATAGTAACATTGTCACAACCAAATCTTACAAGAACTTCTTTGGCCTTTTTAGCCAAATCTTCTATTGTCTCAATTGAATAAATCTCTTTTGCCAGTTTTGCCAAAATGGCGGTTTGAAACCCGGAACCGGTTCCGATTTCCAAAACTTTTCCCCCTCCTTTAAGTTTTAGTTTCTCTATCATTAGCGCCACCAACGATGGCTGACTAATTGTTTGTCCGTGTCCAATCAGTAGGGGGACATCAAGGTAAGACTCGCTTCGGTATTCATCGGGAACAAACAGATGCCGGGGAATCTTACGAAAGGCTTCAATTATCCTCTTGTCTTTAACTGCCAGCTTGATACATTTTTTCACAAAGATCTTTTGTTCTTCTCTCAATTGTTCTTCTGTCTTGACCATGGCATTTAATTGATAGTTTACCATTTTGCCTTTTTTTGGTCGAGTGCTTACGCCCAAGGATTTTTGTCCCTCGATTACACTCGGGACTATAGTCCTTCGACAAGTTTTAATGGTGAGCGAAGTCGAACCACTCGGGGCTATAGCATTTCTTTAACTTCTGAATTAAACTTTCTTTATGGTAATTAAGAAGAAAGCTTGGCCGGAATATTTTGAACTGGTTAAATCCGGCAAGAAAAAATTTGAAGTTAGGGTGGCGGATTTTGAAATTAAAGAAGGCGATACCTTGATTTTGGAAGAATGGGATCCGGAAACCAAACAGTATACCGGGAGAACTCTTGCTAAAAAAGTCGGTTATACTTTACAATTTTTCTTGGATTCTTTTGGCCAAAAGGAATTAATTGAAGAAAAAGGATTGGTAGTTATTTCCTTGGAAGCTTGACAATTCATATCACATTTCTTATGTTAAATGGGTGAATTGGGTTAAAAATAATAAATTATCCACTTTTTTAATTCTTCTTCTTGTCGTCTTTGTCGGCCGGAACATGATTCCTTTAAATCAAGCGACATCGTTAAAAATCGGCTCCAGCGTTTCTCCGCTAAATATGTCGGGCAGCAATAGCGGCGCAGCCGCTCCCTATGAATCCACTTCCGGTCTTTATCGTGCGGATTATGCGCCAACCACCCAAACCGACCGCCTGGTTGTTCAAGAAACTTCCTTATCCTTTGTCGTTTTAAAAGTTTAGGAAACCGTTGATAAAATTACCGACCGGGCGAAACAAGACGGCGGCTATGGTCAGCAGTGCTCTTTCCCGGACAGAGGAAGCGCCCTTCGCGACAGTGGTGATTAGAATTCCTGCGGACAAGTTAAAAGATACTCTTTCTTATTTTAGAGGCTTGGCCGTAAAAGTCTCTTCCGAAAATATTATTGGAACCGATGTTACTGATCAATATGTTGATATTCAGGCTCATTTGGACACCCTGAATCTGACTAAGAAGAAGTTCGAATCGATTCTTAATTCGGCAACGGCGGTTTAGGATATCTTGACCGTTCAGCGGGAGTTAATCAGTCTTCAAAATCAAATTGATTCTTTAAAAGGCCAGCAAAAATATCTGGAGCAAACCGCTCAATTAGCAAAAGTGACCATTTATTTATCATCGGACGAAATGGCCTTACCCTACGCGCCGTCGGCAACTTTTAGGCCGGATGTTATTTTCAAACTGGCTGTCCGGTCACTAGTGGGCGCCTTACGAGGAGTGGCGACTTTGGCAATTTGGATAATTGTCTTCGGCGTCATCTGGGTCCCGGTATTGGTCATCATTATTTTCATCAAAAGATTGAGAAAAATGTGATATAATAGGTTATTAATACAAAATCTTCAGTTGATGAATTGATTTCTTTCTTTTTGAAAAAAGGCGGGAGGATTGATAACTATTATCTTCAGCAGTGGAATCGAAATAAACACGTGATTTTATATCTCAACGGTTGGTTTGCCGGAAAAAATATTAGGGAAGCAATCTTAAAAGCGTTGTCATTAAGAATATGAATGGTTGTTTATCGGTTTTAGGATTAATCTTTCTTCTTCCTTTTGTTCTAGTGATTCTTTTTATTGTTAAGCTTTTGAAAAAATCCAAAGATTCCGCCTGGGCCGGAAAAGTAGTTGAGAAAAAGGTTAATGTGGTAGAAGACTTTGATTCGGGGAATGAGAGTAACAATTATGTTTTAGTGATCGAAACCGACAAAGGAACGAAAAGAAATATTGCCGTGGCCAAACCCCTTTATGACAGTTGTCAAGTTGGCGACCGGATCGATAAACCCAAAGGATCTTTAATCCCTAAAAAAGTTTAATTCAGTTTGTTGATCGAATAATTGAGAAAAGAAGCAAAAGATACCCAGGCCCAATAAGGAAAAAGGATCACTGCGGCAATTACCGACACACTCCAAAAAACGATAATCGTCGAAATAATTGCCAGCCAAAGAAAAAGATATCGATTAAGCCATAAAAAGGTGATTTTAAACCGAAAAATAAGTAAGACCACAAAATATTTAAGATAAGTTGAATTCCGAAAATAATCATTGCTAATTGGTTTCCCCAAACTAAAGCCAAAGAAACTCCCATTAACAAATATAAGAGCGTCCAGACCGGTCCAAAAATCCAGTTAGGAGGACCACTTGGGTTTGTTTAAAGTTTTATACCAGCCCTTAATGGCGGGAATCGTAAAAATTGATCCGATAATTCCCGCGGCTTCACAAAGCACCACCGAAAAAATAAATTTAATCATATACCCTTACGTATTTCTTAAAATGGCTGTCGAAAGTTAAAATTGTATCGATAGAGGATTGTTTCATTGTTGCCACATGAAGACAATCAAAAAACCCCATGTCCTTTCTCGATTTTTGGGAAAAAAGAATTTCGTAACCAACCTCAAAAGTTTCTTTTGTGAGCGGTACCTCTTGGATATCGCTTTTTTGGATTAATTTAAATAATTTACTTGCTGTTTTAGGACCTTTTAGCCGAAAAAGAAAATTAGTTGTTTCTGCTAAAACGATATTAGAATAAATTGGTTGAAACGAATCCTGCTTAAGTTTTTTAAGGGTAGTTTGGGCTTTGGTGTGGAAGGCATCGTGGGTGTGGAAAAGCGCAATCAAAAAACTGGCATCGACAAAGACATTCATCTTAACGATTCTTCAAAATATTTTCGGAAATTTTTAGCCAAATCAGGTTTGCCTAGGTTCACAGCATTATCAGCAAGAATCATAAGGCTTGCCTTTTTTTTCAAGGGTTTGTCTTTCATCGGTCGAAAGTAAAGACTTTCTTCCAATAATTTTCTAATGTATTCAGACATACTTATTTTCATAATGGCCGCTCCAACTTTCAAGTCGTCGTGTAATTCTTTGGGAAAATAGATTTGTGTTCTCTTCATAATAATGTATTATATACATCACTATAAAAATATTGTCAAGAAGGAATTAAACGGGTGGAAAATGCAAACCTGGAACGACACTACCCATTTATAATTTCTTCTTTTACCGGAATGCCAAGCTAAGACATTCCCGGAATGTCCGAAAAGACCTTAAACTCCTTAATAAATATCCTTATGATATAATTTCTTCATGTCCGACAAGGAAGAAAAGAAATTAAATTCTGAACAAAGAGAGGCGGTAGAATATGGTTCTGGCGCCCTCTTAATTATCGCGGGGGCGGGGACAGGGAAAACGACAGTTGTTACCGAAAGAATTAAACATCTGGTTTCTTCGGATTTAGCCAAACCTTCGGAAATTCTTGCCTTAACTTTTACCGAAAAAGCCGCTCGGGAAATGGAGGAGCGGGTTGATCTTGTTATGCCTTATGGATATACCCAAATGTGGATTTCGACCTTTCATTCTTTTTGCGACCGGGTTTTACGGTCTGACGGATTAACAATTGGTTTAAATCCCCGATACAATTTGATGACTCAAGCGGAAACCATTCAGTTTATCAGAAAGAATTTATTTAAATTTGAATTGGAATATTATCGGCCGTTGGGAAATCCGAATAAATTTATAGAAGGGATGTTGTCCCATTTCTCGCGACTGAAGGACGAGGACGTTACGCCTGAGCAGTATTTGCAATGGATGGAAAATAAAAAATTAAAAATAAAAGATAAAAAATACATATCAAAAATCAAAAATATCGAAGGGGAAGACAAAGAGCCGGAAAATTATCTGGAACTAGCGAATGCTTATAAAACATATGAGGAATTAAAAACCAAAGAGGGATTAATGGATTTTTCGGATTTGATCTCTAACACCTTGAAAATATTTAGAACCAGGAAAAGTGTTTTAGGCCGATACAGGTCGCAATTTAAGTATATTCTTGTTGACGAATTTCAAGATACCAACTTTGCCCAATATGCCTTAATCAAACTTTTGGCCCCATGTGAAGAAAATCCGAATCTGACGGTAGTGGCAGACGATAGCCAATCAATATATCGATTTAGGGGCGCTGCAATTTCCAATGTGCTTCAATTTATGGACGATTATAAAAATTCCAAACAAATTACCTTAAATAAAAATTATCGTTCCAGCCAAATAATTTTAGACGCTTCTTATAAACTAATTAAAAACAATGATCCGGATACTTTGGAGGCAAAATTAGGAATCAGCAAAAATCTCACCGCAGTTCGAAAAATAACCGAAGAGCCCATCGTCCTTATATATAAAAATCGTGTGGAGGAAGAAGCAGAATCCGTTGTGGAGGAAATTACAAAGTTAACTAAGGAGCAATCGAACAATGGAACAATGAAACAATATCAATATTCCGATTTCGCAATTCTGGTTCGTGCTAATAATCATGCCGAACCGTTTATTCGCGCCCTAAGTCGGGCTGGAATACCTTATCAGTTCTTAGGACCCGGCATGCTGTTTCAACAACCGGCAGTTAAAGACCTAATCGCTTACCTCAAAATCCTCGCGAATTTTGAAGATTCGGTAGCGATGTATCGGGTTTTAGCCATGGATATTTTTGACATTTCTCCAAGGGATTTGGCGGCAATTTCCAATTATGGAAAAAGAAAAAATCTGTCGTTGTTTGAAGCCTGTGAACAAATAGACCAAATTCTGGTTGGTATGGCAACAAGGGAAAAAATAAATAAACTGGTGGAAATGATTCACCGCCATTTGGGCCTGATTCCCAAAGAAACGGCCGGACAGATTATATACGACTTTTTAGAAACAACCGGACTTTTAAAAAAAATGATTGATTTTCAAACCGGCAATGAAGAAAAAAGGGCGCAGAACATTACCAAGTTTTTTGAAAAATTAAAATCATATGAGGTGGAGCATGAAGATTCTTCGGTTTTCCAAGTTTCGGATTGGATTGACTTATCGATGGACTTGGGTGAATCCCCCTTGGCGGCGGATATTGACTGGACGGAAAATAATTCCGTAAACATCTTGACGGTTCACTCTGCGAAAGGCTTAGAATTTCCGGTTGTCTTTTTGGTTAACTTGGTGACCCAAAGATTTCCAACAACCGAAAGGCGGGAGCAAATTCCGATTCCCGACGAATTAATAAAGGAAATTTTACCGGTTGGGGATTTTCATTTGGAAGAAGAAAGACGGTTATTTTATGTCGGGATGACGCGGGCAAAAGACCGATTGTATTTTACTGCGGCTAATTATTATGGTGAGGGAAAAAGAGAAAGAAAATTATCTCCATTTGTGGTTGAAACTCTTGGTGACCAGAGGGCAAAGCGCATAGCGCAAAGTGCAGAGGAACAGGAACAATTATCGTTGTCAGATTGGGCTAAGCCGAATATTCCAAAACTCGCCGCTAGCCCCTTGCCGCTAGCCCGTATAACTTATATTTCTTATTCACAAATTGAAACCTTTAAACAATGCCCCTTGCATTATAAATTGAGATATATTTTAAACATTCCGACGCCACCATCATCAGCTCAATCTTTTGGAACCAGTATGCACGCGGCCTTAAGGGATTATTATCAGCAAAGAATTGCCGGGGAAAAACTTGGGGAAGAAGAATTGCTTGGTCTTTTGAAAAATAATTGGATTTCTGAAGGCTATAAAGATAAAAAGCATGAGCAATTAACATTTGAAAAAGGAAAAAAATTCTTGCGATCTTTCTATAAACAAGTAAAAGACTCCCCTATTTTTCCTTTGGTTTTGGAACAGCCGTTTAATTTTCCGATTAACGGAATTCGGGTTGGGGGAAGGATTGACCGGGTTGACCCGTTTCGCCAAGGGCGAGCCGAGGCAGGCCGATTTGATGGTATAGAGATTATAGATTACAAGACTGGGGCGAATGTGCCTTCGCAAAAGGATGTTGATAAAGATTTTCAAATGACGGTATATGCGCTGGCGGCTTCGGAAGTAAAAGAAAAACCATTCGGCATTGATCCGGATAAAATCTATTTATCCTTTTATTATTTTGAAACCGGCGAAAAAGTAACCACTAAAAGAACTAAAGAACAGTTGGAAAATGCCAAAAAAGAAATTTTGGATTGGATAGGCAAAATCAATAAATCGGATTTCAAATGCAATCATTCGTTAATGTGCGACCATTGCGAATATCGGTTATTATGCGATAGCGAATGAAATTCAAGAAATCATCGCAAAATCTTGCCATAACGAAATGGAATTTCGATATATCATTAATCACAGATTAATGCTATAGCTTGACTTTGTGTTAATTGATCATTAAGGTTAAGTAAGAATGGAAGAACGAAAAATTAATTTTGAAAATATAGATTGGGAAAGAGCGGAAAAGATTTTTGGACAAGAAAGCAGAACAATTCTTGAGCAACTTAAAGGTCAAACCCAAAGATACCCGTATGTTAAAGAAATTCTTTGCCTTTTGGCAGTAGGAACTTTTATCAGCGGAACTTTGGTTTTTCCTGGATTGCCAATTGCCCTTGCTCCACTGGTTAAGGAATTTGATAAATATCAAGGCGGTAGATTAGGCCAGACGGTTAAAAGATTGAAAAAGCAAAGATTGGTTGAGGTGACGGAGAAAAATGGTGAAACGGAGGTTAAGATTACTCAAGAAGGAATGGTTAGGGCATTACGGTATCGAATTGAAGAAATGAAAATTAATAAACCAAAAAGGTGGGATAAAAAATGGCGGTTAATTATTTTTGATATTCCGGAAGAGAAAAAATGGTTTAGGGAAATATTTAGGGAAAAGTTAAAACAACTGGAACTATATCGTCTTCAGGATTCGGTTTGGGTTAGTCCTTATCCGTGTTTTAATGAGATTGAGTTTTTGCGACAGCTATATCAGATTCCAATAGAGGTAAGATATGTTTTAGGAGAAAAGATAGATAACGAAGTGGATTTGAAAGAATATTTTAAGCTGTAAATATTGACACATTCTCTTGCTATAGCAGGATTTTGTGTCAGAATATTTTATGAATAATAAAAAATTTATCTATTTTGATTTAGGAGGAGTGTTTTTTCACTGGCGAAGCGGATTAGCAGAGATTACTAAGAAGTTAGAAGTGGGAAGTGGGAAGCTGGAAGAAATAAGAATTAGATATGATGATCAGGTTTGCCGGGGAAAAATGACGACCGATGAATTATGGGGAAAGTATCAGGAAGAACTGGGAATTATTGGTCCCAAAAATTTTAATTTTGCCCAAGAATGGGTAAAAACTTTTACGCCAATTCCGGAAAGTCATGAATTAATTAAAGAATTAATTAAGAAATATCCGGTGGGAATTTTAACTAATGTTTATCCGGAAGTATATGATTTACAGATCAAATATGGTTTTGTTCCAGATTTGGATTATAAAGCAGTTATCCGGTCAGACCAGTTGGGAATAGTAAAACCCGACCCGGAAATTTACAAAATTGCCCAAGCAAAAGCAGGGGTTGAGGCTTCGGAAATATTTTATGCGGACGATCAATTGCCCAATGTTGAAGCGGCCAGAAATTTGGGCTGGCTGGCAATGTGGTTTGAGGAAAATAACCCTTCAAAATCAGTGAGGGAAATTTGGGAAAAATTAGGAAAATAGGGAAAATAGGAATTTTATAACCGGATTATAATATTTTGTTATTGGTAAAGGATATTCTACTTCCTTGCCGCCAAAGCCTTTTTTAAAACGGGTGAAACCACCCCATTTTTTGGTATTTTTATCGCGCGGGTCAATAATTCCTTCAAAATCAAAGATTTTGCAGCCATTTTTCTTGGCTATTTTAATTGCTTCCCAAACAACTAAACTGGGAGCCGCCAGTTTTCTACCTTCAGGGGTAGAGGCGGCGTGGAAGTAGGAAGCGGTATCGTTGGCAAGGAGAATCAGGGCACCTGCCAACGGGAAGTTGGAAGCGGGAAGTTGGAAGTTGGAATAAGTCAGAAAGAGATAAGCGTTTTTACCAAAAGATTCGAAAATGGCGCGGATTTCTTTTTTAAAGGGAACCCAGAAACCCCGTCTTTTGGCATTTTGCGTCCAAATGTCAATAAAACTTTCAATATCTTCGGATTTTTTCACCAGAATTTTATTTTCTTCGGCTTTGCGGATTTCATAACGTGTATCCTTATCCATTTGCGCCTGAATTTCATCTAAAGAAGGTGTCAAATCGAGTTGTAAAGTTTTAGAAGGAGAATAATCGACTGCGACGGCGAAAGCGTGGTGTTTTTTGGCCAAACTATCTAGGGTCAGGGAATTCGGGGACTTCAGGGGCTTCAAAATCTTAACAAAATTACCAAGCAGGGGAAGTTTTCTTACATAATATTGGAACTCTTTCTCTTTGTAGACCTGCCAGTTTAGTTTTTTTAAATATAAGCCATATGCAGGAGACTGGCGGATATTTTTCATAGCAATTTCTTGATTTTTGTAAAACTTCTAAGAAATAGCCAGCGGATTTTGTCAATATAATTATAAAGGGAATAAAAAGGATAATTGATAACCAAATCATAAGTGCCGATAAACTCAACCAATCTTACGCCGAATCCTTGTTTAAACCGGTGAAAGCCAAACCACGGATCTTTCGGATCTGGGTTTTCTCCCAAACTTCCCCATAAATCAAAATTTTGGCATTTTAATTTTTGGCCTAATTTAATTGCTTCCCACATGACCAAATATGAAGGCATTAATTCTTTGTGTTCCCGGGACGAGCCGCCATACGGATAATATAAAACGTGATTAAATTCAAAAAGCAGCCAAGCTACCAAGGGTTGATTTTGATACTTGGCAATTAATAAATGAGTTATTCCGGCCGGATGAAAAATTTTGAATAAAGTTTGGTGATATTGTTGATTATGGCTGAAAAAACCCTCCCTTTCGGTTGTCTCGAAATGAAGATTTAGAAAAGATTGAAAAGCTTCCGGTGAATTATCTTCGGTGATCATTATTCCGTTTTTTTGTGCCAAACGAAGATTATAGCGGGTTTTGGGATGCATTCCGGATAATAATTGCTCCTCGGTTTTAGTTAAATCCACCCAAAAAGTATTTTTGGTAAATAGCGGCTTGCCAACAACACAGCCGTGATCCAAAAGAAAAGTTTGGGTTTTGGGATCGGGCCCAAGAAGAAGCGGTTCCATTTTAATAAAAATGGCATTTTGTTCCATCCCAAGTTTTTTTAAGGAATTAATCATCAGCTCGTCTGGTTTTGGGCCTTTTAATAAAGTACCGATTGAATAATTGGTTTTGGGAATTTGGCTAAAAACTATTTGATAACCGGAAACCATTTTCTTTTCCTCAAAAACTCCTAGGCGGACGACTTTTTGCCCGAAACTTTGCCGGAATTCTCCCCATTCCCAAGATTGAAGCGGGTGATTAACCAGTTTGTTGTATTGTTCTTTTTCTGTTGATTCGACTTCGCGGGTAATCATATATATCTCCGAAAATAAAAGTAGATCAGTTGATCAGAAAGATCAGGATAAGAAAACAGAGAACAGTTTATCGGTAAAGTTAACTGATTTCTGATCTCAGATCTCTTTCCCTGTTATTCCGATTTACTGATATACTCTAATTTATTCTATCATTTCTATTAAATCTTCTGGAATATCACTTATAAATCTAGATGGTGCGTTGGCTGAATGCCGGCCGAAATAAAACCTTTTTTGGGCAAAAGACAAAAATAATTTTTGTTTGGCTCTTGTCATGCCGACATAAGCCAACCGTCTTTCTTCTTCAATTCCCAAGGGTTCAAAAAGCGAGTGGGCATGGGGAAATAACCCCTCTTCCATACCAACCATAAAAACCACCGGAAATTCCAAACCTTTAGCCGCGTGAGCAGTCATCAGGGTAACGGCGTTTGGTTGTTTGTCATTTGTCGTTAGTCGCTTGCTGGATGAAGAATATTGACGTTCGACGAGAGTGACATTTTCCAAAAACTCAACCATTTGAGGAAATTGATTGGCCACGGTTCGTAATTCTTTAATATTTTCCAAACGCATTAAATCTTCTTCAATTTCCTGATGAAAAGAATCAAGAAATTTGGTTGTCTGCAAAACCTCATCCAAAATTTCTAAAGTGGTTAATTTCTCCAAGCGGTCTTTATTATCTTCCATCCAATTTAAAAATTTTATGGTTTTGGTTTTTCCGATTTTTTCAATCCGTTGGAGAGAAACCAGATCTTTCAAGTTGATTGTCAGTCTTAAATAAGCAAGAACATCCTTAATTTCCTTGCGTTCATAAAAGCGGACACCGCCGACCAGAGTATAAGGAACAATGTTCCGTAGAAATACCTCTTCGATAATTCTTGACTGTGCATTAGTTCTATAAAGAACAGCATAAGCGGCTAACGGCAAGGGGTTAACGGCCAGGGATTGGATTGTGTTAATAATAAATTGGGCTTCGTCAAGTTCGTTGCCGGCGGAAAAAAGGCCGATATTTTCTCCGGGAGGATTTTTCGTCCAGAGCTTTAGAATCGGATGAGATTGGTTGTGCTTGATTACTTCATTGGCGGCATTTAAAATTTTCTGAGTGGATCGGTAATTTTGTTCAAGATTAATAATTTTTAAATCCGGGAAATCAGCGGTTAAATAATTAATGTTACGGTAATCGGCCCCCCGCCAGCCGTAAATTGCTTGGGAAGCATCGCCGACAACCGTTAGCTGATGATATTTTTTAGCCAGGAGTTTGATGAAAACATATTGGGCTTTATTGGTATCCTGCCATTCGTCTACTAAAAGGTAGCGGTATTGGTCCTGATATTTGGTCAAAACAACAGGGAATTTTTGGAGAAGCTTGACTGTTTCGAAAAGGAGATCGTCAAAATCCAAACCGTTTTGCTCTTTTAATAATTTTTGATAAAGCGGATAAATTCTTGCCACGGTTTGCTGAAATTGACCTCTGACATATTGAGGATAATCCAAAGGGGAAATCAATTCATTTTTTGCCTGGGAAATCGTATTTAAAACGGCGGCGGGATTGTAATCTTTAGCCGATAAATCCAATTTAATCAAAGCCTGTTTAATCGTGTCAATTTGGTCAGCGGTATCAAAAATAATAAAACGGGGAGAGATATCCAGGTGAAGGCCGCTTTGGCGGAGAATTTTGGCGCAAAAAGAATGAAAGGTGCCGGCCCAGGGAACATTAGAAGCGGGAAGCGGGAGGCCCTTACAGGGTAAACGAGATGCGAGAAGATTTTCGATGCGTGATTTCATTTCACCGGCGGCTTTGTTGGTAAAAGTTAAAAGCAGAATATTTTCCGGCGAAACATTCTTATCTTTAATTAACCAAGCCGCTCGATGGGTTAAAACCCGGGTTTTACCGCTGCCGGCACCAGCCAAAATCAGAAGCGGACCATTCTTGTAGGTGACTGCTTCTTGCTGGTCGGGATTTAAAGAGGATATAATATCGGCATCCATGACTCTAAAGATTTTAGCAAAAATAAGGAAGGTCTGCTTGGTGGTTTTAGGATTGTTAGGGTTATTTATGGTTTCTACTCTTGTTTCGGCTTACTATTTTACGCCCAATATTAGTAAAACATCGTTTTTGGTTTTGGGAATTTCCGGTCCGGGACATGATAGTCCGACCTTAACAGATACAATGATATTTTCTTCGATTTCTTTAAAAGGAGTGACGATGATTTCAATTCCCCGCGATATTTGGTATCAGCCGGCCCAGGCAAAGATCAACACTTTATATTATTACGGCCAGGAAAATGGGTCGGGAATGGATTTGGTTGAACGGGGGGTGTTTGATATTCTCGGGAAAACGGCCGATCACTGGGCGATTATTGATTTTACGACTTTCGAGAAAATGATTGATTGGGTTGGGGGAATTAATGTTTATGTGAATCAGACCTTTGATGATTATAAATATCCGATTGCGGGGAAGGAAGACGATCTGTGTAACGGTGACAAACTTTATGCTTGTCGTTACGAACATATTCATTTTGAAACGGGTTGGCAAACAATGAATGGTGAAACCGCTTTAGAATTTGTCCGTTCGAGAAATGCCGAAGGCGATGAAGGCACGGATACGGCCAGGTCAAAAAGACAGGAAAAAGTGATCGCGGCGCTTAAAAGTGAGTTTTTGTCCCCCAAAATTTTATTGAATATTGGAAAAATAAAAGAAGGTTTTCAAATTGTTCAAGCTGGTGTCAAAACTGATCTTAGTCAGGCAGATATTTTACCCTTGGTTAAACTATTTTTAATCGCTTTTCAACAAGAAATGAAAAGTTACGTTTTAGATGGTTGGGAAAGTGAGACGGGTTTGTTGTTTCATCCTAATGTTCATCTGTCCAAGCAGTGGGTTTTATTACCAAGAAACAATAATTGGGATCAGGTACACCAATTTGTCAGCTGCTTTATTGATAAACGAGATCCAGCCTTATGTTCTTCTGTTGGAGAATAACTTTTTTACAGTCTAGTATACTTTTGTATACTGTACTGTAACAGAAAAAAGATTAGAGATTGTTAAGGGAAAGATATAGGATTGTAAGGGAAATAACAGCGATATTTGTCTTAATCAATCTGATATATCTTTGTGTTCCCGGACTGGAAAATAATTTTTCCTAATTTTAGGAATTTGTCTTCGGAGACTTTGTATTTTTCTCTTTCTTGGTTGCCGACAATCACATATTTCACTTGATATTTTTGCAGATAAGTTTCCGCTGTTTTTAAATCTTGAGTTTCGTAAATTAATTGGACTTCGGAAGCTCTTTTCCCCGGTTCATCAAAACTGCCGCGCCAAAGCCATTCATGTACCAGCCAGCCTTCGACCGTCGGCAGACCGGTGGCCATGGAAATTTGATTAAATTCGGTGTAGCTGTCCCCGACCGCTTCTAAAATTGTCGGCTGGCCGGTAACATTTTGGTTTAACCAGTTAATAACGGCGAGATTGTCAGGATTGGTGCTTTGAAGAAATTTTAATCCGGCTAAACTCTGATAGTTTTTTAAGTCGCCGTAATAGGAGTTGATGGCGAACTGTGGGTAAGCAAGAACAAAAGAGAGAAGCAAGAAGCAAGAAGCGAGAAGCGAGAATTTTAAGATCCTGTTTCTTAAGTTAGTCAAAACGTTGACAATAATATAACCAGAAGCGATCGAATAAAGCATAAAAGATTGGTAAACCAATTTAAACATCGTATTGGCGCGGTGGTAGGAAGCGATGTAGATGTCTTTGACATACAAGAATTCCGGGATGATTATTAAGAGAGTAGCGATGCTTATTAAAATAAGAATAAAGATATCGGAAGTAAATAATTTATAATTTATAATTTGTAATTTGTAGTCAATTTTTAATGTTTTAAGGTTTAAAAATTTTAAAATTAAGAAAATTATTATCAACCACCAGGGGAATCCCCATAATACTGGTAACATCCACAAGGGTGTGTGGGCGTGGACCAAAGCAATTCCTTGGGCAATTTGAGAAAAATGCAAATGGAATGGTAAAGAGAAGAAGATTGCCAAGAAAAAAGTGCAAACAACAAACAACAAAGTATTAGTGAAAGTCTTAATTGTGGAACCAAATTCTTGATAATTTTTCCAAAGAATAACCAATCCTAAAACCATAAAATAGATTGGAAAGTCCCAGGAATTGGTCATGTACATTACTGCCAGCGTTAAAGCTGGCAGTAATAATTTTAAATTAAATTGAGAAGAAAAAAATGATAGTAAAAACGCCAAGAATAGAAGAACAAATGGGATGTCTGAGACGTGACCGTGAAGATCGGAAACAACAAAAGAATATAAGGGGAATTCGTGAATCGTATTGTCCATCGCCCCGAATTTTTCCACAATAAAACGAGTGGCATCGGGATACCAATAGCCGGTGAAACTGAAATTGTGAGTCAGGAACCAATAAAGAGAGTGAAGATTGCCGCCTAAAGTTAGAAGTGTTGCGGATAGAAATCCTGCAAACACTGAAACACGGAATTTTTTTGAAGCACTGAAAAAATGCATAAGATTTGCCCCAAGACTAAAAGTGGCGGAAAAGGCCAAACTGAAAATAGTGGCGATCATGAGGTTATAAGTAATGGCAGAATTGATTCCTGAAATCTTGGTTAAAATTGCCGCGACCAAATGACCGAAATAATAATAGTTGATCGTTTTGCCGGACATCCACAGATCCAGCGGCGGAAAATATTGACTGCGCAGTAAAGAATTCACGAAACCAAAATCCATAAATTTTTCTAAACCATTAATATCCGGCTGAAAACCGCGAATAAAAGACCAGAAAGCCAAACATAGGAAAAAAAGAATTTCCTCAAAAAGAAAAATCTTCCAGCAAGACCGAAGATCGGGAAGTAAACTTTTTCGATTGCGAAAGGCGAGATAAAGGGAAATTAGGAAAAAGATAAGGATAATCAGGAAAATATGGGGAACGGAAAAAGACAAAATTTTCAGACTGCCGGATAACCAAACAAAATAACTGATAAGCAATATTCCAAGAATCTTACTGAAAGCATATCCCCGATCAAAAAAATTATTAAAAATCTTCCCGGTTAAGGGTAGAAAAATAATGCCGATTAGAAAAAGCATCAGCCACCAGAAAAAAATAATGGAAAAATCAGAAATCATCTTTATTCTTTCTATTAATTAGCCAACCCAGTGTTGATAATAAGCGAAATCATGATAGGCCGTCAATAAGACGACTATAATTATGGTTAAAAGCCAGAGCCGCTTGGGGTAGAGACGATAAATTTTTTCCAAGGCAAGAGCAGCAAAAAAATAAATCATCGGTAAAATAATTAAAGCTCTAGCTCCGTTTGGCGGATCAACGGTCAGAATTTGTCCAAAAATTAACCCCAAAAGATAAACAATCCACCAAACATAAGTTGTTTTAAACCGCCTTAAACTTATAAACAAACCAAGGATAAATAATATTCGTATAATCAAATTCACCGGAGAATCTTTCAAGGGTAAATAGCGGGAATTTTCAATTCCACCGCCGTCAACCGGTTCCAATAAAACCCACGATTTTATCGTGGTTGAGATTTGATATTTTATAATTTTTGTTGTATCAGTCATTCCGTGGTAAGGTTTAGTATTAAAAACCGAAACGACTCTTTGCCGCATATTATAAAGTTCCCAATTCTGAGATATTTTATTAATCCAGGGAAAAGCGGTGATAAAAAAGGTGCCAAGAAAGATTAACAAAACGGTAACCTTCTTTTTAGATGAATAATCAGCGCAAACGGTTTTAATTAACAAGAAGGCAAAACCGGCAATAAGATAAACTTCGGCGGCACGATAGCCGTAAAAAATAATACCTCCAACAAATCCCGATAAGGTGAACCAAAATAATTGTTTCTTCCTGAAAGCCAAATCGAGAAAGTAGAAATAATAAAGACCCAAGACCGTCGTGTAAATTACTCCCCAGCCGACTCGGGAAAATTGAAGATAATAATAACTAAACGCAAAAAGCAAAGTAACGCAAAAAGCAAGATATTTATTAATTCTTTGGGTTAAAATTAAATAGAAGGTCACCAGACCGCCCAAACTAAAAAGTACCGAAGTTAATCTAAGGATAAAAAGATCAGGAGTTGTTCTCAAAAGTTGGGCCAACAAAATCGTAGGGTAATAAAAAAGGGTTGCTTGAGAATAATCCCATTGAAAATCAGTAACGACAAGGCCTTGTTTGTGGTTAACAAGACCATGAATATCCCTAAGATAGGCCGGCTCATCAACAATCATTCGGGGAATTGATTCCAACTTCCACAAACGGGGGTAAAGAGAAAAAAGAATGATTACGAATAATAAGAATAGATCAGTTTTCATCTTTAAAGAAGATCTTGTTTCTTAGTTGCCATTATCCAAATAATCGGGCCAAATTTTTTTAGGTGAATCACTTCAAAATGAAAAATAATTTCGGCTAATTTCCAAGATAATAACGAAACAAAAGGAGAAAAATGGTTTAGCGTGCCAACCTGCTTAATTTGAAAGCCGTTTTCCGAGATAATGTTGCCGATTTGTTTAGGAGTAAATTTCAAGACATGTTGGTCATTCAGAGAAGGAACCAGTTTAAGAGTATCGAGAAACCATTGAATAACCGGCCAAAGACTTTTTTGATTAGGGGTCGTTAAGAAAAATTGACCATTCGGTTTTAAGACCCGATACGCCTCGGCTAAGATTTTTTTATACTCTTTGATACTCAAGTGTTCAACCACTTCAAAAAGAATAATTTTGTCAAAATAATCATTTTTGAAAGGAAGACTTTGTAAGTTTTTATTAAAAAGCGCGATATTTTTAATTTTTAATTTGGAAGCTCTTTCTTTAGCAAAGTTTAACGCTTCTTTGTTGCTGTCAATTCCAACCGCTTTTTTAACCCGGCCGCTTAGAGCAATAACAATATTCCCAGAACCGCAGCCGGCATCAAGAATTATGTCGGTTGGTTTAAACTTTCCAGTCGTTTCCAATAAAAGAAGTTTATTGGCATGCCAAAACCGTTGAGGTGCAAGACCGAAATTCAAAGCTTGATACTGATAATTCCCCGGGATTTTAATATTATTCATATTGACAGTTTAACTCAACATTATAAATTAAAAATAGTCTTTGAGGGTTTGAATATGATGCATCGAAATTTTGTTTGAAATAGTTAACGTCAATATTGGGCAAATTAATATCGTTATTGGTGTTTTCAACGGTAAAATAATTTATATGGTTTTGCCTCAACAGAAAACAGGTTTGTGTTTTATTTTTGCTTTCATAAATTTGGCGGAAAATTCGTCCCCGCTTATCCGCATCATAACCTATTCCCCAAGTAAAATAAGGCCAGCCAATGAATATTTTTCTTCCAGCCAGACTGGCAGGATGGTAAAGATAAGAAGAATTTAAAAAAATAGAATCGGGAGGAGTATTCTTTAATATCCATTCAACATCTTGATTATTGGGAGCATCGGAGATCGTAAGCATAAAATCATTTTTAATCGGAAAAAGGTCGATAATTCCGGAAAGAACCATAAAAAAGATTAAAAACGGCGTGATTAATTTGCCCAGAAGATTCTTTTGCCAGAGTAAAATAATGAAATAGGCGGAATACATATTTCCGAAAATGAGAAATAAGTTAAAGAATTTATGGTTGGCAGCGATTTCCGGAGAAAACTGAAAAAGATTACCGATAATAAACAATGGAAAAATTGCCAACAATATTTTTTTGGCATTTTTGTCGGAGACCACAAATCCTAAAGGAATCAGAAAAAACGAAAGACCTAAATTTTTAAACCAATATAAAAAGAAATTAATCGCGGTTAACGGGGGTGGGACTAAATAACCGGTTCTAAAAGAAAAATTTCCGGTGCTTCCAGAACCGTAATAAATAATTTGGGGAATGGCGAGAATCGTGGAAATAATCAATATTTTGACAATTGTTTTTCTTAATTTGGAAAACGACAGGAATAAGAAAAAAAGGATGATGTAAGCGGCAAAAAAGACAACCTTATGAAAGATGGGGGTAAGGCCAAGAATGATTCCCCAAAATAGGGTTTGGAAAAGAGAAATTGGCTGCGTTTTCTTCATTGATTTTAGGAGCACAAAAAGGAAAAGAACAATAATCAAATATCCGATTGCCAGATGCCTTTGGTTAGTGTAAATATTTAAATTCCAAAAAGCGGAAACAATTTTACCGTCATATGGTCCGAATGATGGGAATGTGGTGTTGCTAATAATTTCTGAAATCGTTTGAAGCGATAATGGATGGATTTTGAAAAATTCTAAAAAGGAAAATGAGCCGTTGAAAAGAAAAAAAATAACGGCCAAGAAAGAAACAGTCCTGCTTTTGAAAACTAGTTTTGTCAAAAAATAGATACCGACGATGAGGCCCCAGAAACCCAAGACGCTGGGAACATTTAAGGCCCAACTGATGGGGGTACCCATTTTTTCAATCATTCCCACCAAAAGATAGAATAAAAAGTGATATCTTATTGGTTCTCCCGGGAAAAGCGGATATTCCGGCGGAAAATTATTACCTTTTGAAAAGGAGCGGATTAAAGGAATATTGGCTCCAAAGTCACTCCAGGCTTTGGTGGCAACTAAAATATTGCTGTCTTTGTAATCAAAAGTATGCCACATGAGCCAGTAGGAGAATAAAAACAGACAACAAATAAAGATTAACTCCGAGAGGTTTTTTGTTTTAGGAATTAAAACCATTGCTATATTGTTATATTGCTAGATTGTTATAATGTTACTCTATAAATTTAGCGATTTTTTCGCCCAACTCAACCGCATAATTAATCCCCCTATCCCAGGGATAAATTTGTTGCATATTGGCTAAATAAACATTGGGAATTGAAGTTTGATGCGGCGGAATAATTCGTGAGTAATTAGTCGGGGTGATTGGTTGGGCGTACTTATTAGATGACAATTTGAAATTTTCAATTTTCAATTTGAAATTATAGTCAGGGTTAATTTTTTTAAGGAAAGGCAAGAATTCTTTAAAGATTTCTTCTTTGGTCATTTTGAAAAATCGATGATTGGCCGGATAATAACCGCCTACATATAATATATGATTTCCTCCGTAATACTTTGGGTCGATAAAGTTTGTTTGTTCAACCACAGAGACAAAAGGGTAACCCGGATCATTAATATTTAACCAATAAGTATTGTCAATCAGAAACTTTTCTTTAAGAACCAATATCATGTTTAAGGCACCAAGCATAGGTGGAAGCTTTGTTTTTGGGGAAAAGATTGAGGTTGGAACAGTCAGAACAATTTGATCATATTTGTTATTATGATTTAAATCATTAATACGAGCGATCTCTTGATTTAGATAAATTTTTCCGCCGTTTTCTTTGATCTTTTCCTCTAATTTGTCAATCAGAACCTGAAACCCGCCGTCAAGATAGCCCAACTGAAAACTTCTTTTTTTAATTCTTGCCCAAAACCAGGCAGCGGATATTTGATCGGAAAATGAACCGAATTTAGCCTTGATTAACGGTTTCCAAAGAATTTGGTAAGCTTTTCGGCCATATAATTTGGGCAGGAATTTTACCGCGGTAATTTTTTCCAAAGAGTGCCAATCCGGGTAAACTTTTAGAAAAATCGTGGCCAAACCGGTGCGGATTTTTTGCGGATAGTTTAGTAATGGAGAAAACAAAATTGAGGCAGGGGAATCAAACCGGCTAATTTTGTCTTCATAGTAAATTGAAGTCTTTGGCCGACTAAATTTTAACTGATCACCCAAGCCTAATTCATTTATTAGTTTGATGGCGTTTTGGTCAGTGGTAAAAAGATGATGGTAAAAAAATTCCAAGCTCCAATCCCAATTTTTTTGTTTAAAACCAGACGCTAACCCGCCGGCAAAATCATTTTTTTCAAAGATGGTAACTTGATGTTTTTGCGAGGTAAGACGATAGCCCGCAGTCAAACCAGTTATCCCCGCACCAATAATCGCAATTTTCATAGCGAATTAATATTCGATATATCAGTTCTCTGAACTGTTATACGTGAATTTTAACACACTTTTAGTTTAGAGAGCCAGAAGGAGTGAAAAGATAATTAACGCTGCCCCGCCGGTAAGAATTCCAACTGTTGGTAGAGAAATACCAACTTTGGGAAGGTTTTCGGTTGTTGGGATTGGGGTTGCGGCGCTGCAGCTGCAATTTTGGGAACTTTTACAGGCAGGATTGACACAGCGGGAAATACCATTGGCAGAATAGCAGGTCATTCCACTTGGGCATTCACTATCCTGGCCGCAGACTTCCCAGCAATTTTTGTTGCAAATACAATCGTTTTCGTCAACACAGATTGGGTTAACGCATTTTTTAATTCCTCCGATTGTTTGACAGCGAAGATTGCCATTACAATCACTATTGGTCGTGCAGGTTTGCTGACAGCCCAAAAGCGGGGTTGGTGTCGGCGTGGTTGTAATAGGACTGGTCGGGGTTGGGGTACCCGTTGGTTGCGGTGGAGTCGTAGGTGTGGGGATAAACTCGCAGGTTTCATTATTCTGCCAGGCCGTTCTGATAAAAAAACTGCTTCCCCAAGGGATTCCGTTAAGACTAATAAGATCAGCTTGGTCGCGTTCGCAGCAGGAAACCGTTTCTTCAACGGAAAAAGAAATCACTGTTTCCGCGGCGGTTTCTGCCGGGGCGTCAAACTCAACTGTTTTTTCTACTTTCGTGGAATTTGGATCGCCGGAATTGCACTGATCATAACCGCCGGTTTCAGTCTTAACCAAACAGTGGAAGATTTTTATAACGGCGACAAAATGTTGGTTCGGCTTGGCGCCGGTGAGATTCCAGGTTAATTTCCATTTTCCTCCATCTTCACTTTGCGCAGAAGGAATGATTTTAATATTGTCTGAAGTTGTTTGGGGATAGTCGGCTTGACGGGTGCTTTTAACACAGGGAGGGAAAGCGGCTTTTGGAGGAATAACCTTCTGTTGGGATAACTTAAGAGCCATTCCCAAAGTGACAAGAAGGAAAACGACGATAATGGCCGAGCCGATAATTTTTATTTTTTTAGAATTATTCGAAGGAGTAATAAAAACTTTTGTTTGGTCAACCGGCGGCGGCGTGGGAATTGATACTGGTGCCGGCGGAACCGGGGTAGATGGCGGTAAAGTATTATCGTCCATATCGGTTATTAACAGCGTAACAGAAAAAGGAAGTAAAAATCAAGAGCAAACCAAAACCGAAAAACAAAGTCGTTGTTGGTGAATTTCCCGAGGCGGGAATTATTGGAGTTGGTGTCGGGCTTGCCTCGAGTGTAGTCGAAGGGGTCGGGGTTGGACTTGCTCTAGTCGAAGGGGTGGGGCTAAGCGTGCCCGACGGGGTGGCCGTATAAGCCGGAAAATCGTTTTCCGCCGCGTAAACCACAAAATTTCTGGTAATAGTAGTATTGCCAATAGTTATCTCGATCGTGTGATTACCTGGTGGGAGATTGGCCGGCGGCGTCCAGGACCATTCGCCTTGATTATTAACTTTGGTAGAACCGGACAAATTAGAAGAAGAATGGATGGTGATTTTGACCGTTTCTCCGGGTTTGCCGGTGCCAAAAAACTCCGGATTTTGGGTATTAACAGTTTCATTTTGAAGAGGATTTGTAATTGTTGGCTCACCGTTTTGGTTGGCTTGCGGAGAATAATTTCCTTCCAGAGAAAATTTAGAAACGGGTGTCGGCGTGGGTGTTAGGTTGTTTTCGGTTGTTGCTTGGGTGAAATCATAAGTTTTTCCCAAAACGATTTCCGGGATTGGATTATCATCTTTGGTTAAGGTGGTCGCTAAAGAGTTGAGCGGGGAATTTCCTTGAACAAAGATTTCTTCCCGGCCGTTTTCCCTATCGTACGCGCTATAATTTTTTAAATCAGCAGAAAAAGCGCTGTTTAAGGGGATCAGCCAGTCGCCGGACGACCGGACTAAAGCCGATTGGGGTGTTACCCCGGCCAGACTCAAATAGACAATTGCTCCTTCGGCCGGAGTATTGTCGTTTTGCAAGACCGTGCCGGTAGCCACGTCGCTTGGCGGAAACGAACTTGCGACTCTTGAAGCGGTGGTAATTTCAAAAGGTGGCGCCGTTTGGTTATAAGTTTGACCGCCGGAAATAAGCCGGTAAAAATAAGTGGTCTGCGATTGTAAATTTTTTAAAGTTACATAATGATTTTTGAAAGAACCGGTTTGACCCGAAAGCTGATCCCGATCGTCAAGAGTGGATTGATTTACTGACGAGTTTTTGTCATACGTGACAAAACCGGAAGTGGGAGAATCGGTAATCCAAGAAACGGTAAATCCAGAATCCGAAAGATTAGTAATTTTTATTTGGTTGGGAATAAATTCAGGAGAAGCTTGGGAAAAATATTGTGGTCCTTTTTCCACCAGAAATAAGCCGGTAGTAAAACCGGTCACCAGGAGTATTAAGGCCAAAATTGTCGGCAAACGGATAAATTTTTTCATTTTTCGATTTTTATTCTGTTTGACAGGTTTTCTAAAACTTTCAGGTCAAGCTGGGGGTTTAAGGGTTCAATTTGTTCCTGCAGAACTTCGGGAATATCCCGCTTATTCCATGCCCGGTATGTATCGAAAGCCAGCCAGGTGGCAGCGGTGATCAAGGTTAAAATTGAAAAGAGGAATAATTGTCTTGGTAGTTTTTGTTTTCTGGGCATGTTATTTTGTTAGTGGAAGATATAAAATTCTTCCGTTTACACTTAGATTCAAGGTTTGCAAATCCTCCGTTCCGGCTTGGCCTAAACTAAAGCTGTCAATAATAACTAATCTTCGTAGGTTTTCCAATTTATTTAAAGTGTCTTTAAGATTTTCGTAGACGCCTGCGGTCTTAAACGAAAAATTAACTTCTTTAAGTTCGGTGTTGGTGGGCAAAATCTTAGCCGGCGGTTTATTGATAAAATCAACCGGATCGTAATCAATATTTTTTATGGTTAATCCCTCCTGCTGAAATAAAGTTTCCAAATACCAGGCAAAACCCTCCATTGACGGATCGGTCGGTAAGGCTTCATCAACCAAAGTGATGGTTTGAGAATTAGTGTTATAGTTATTTTGGGCTTGAGTAATATCGTTAATTTTCGTTTGCAGTTTCTGATCCAATTCTTTTTTGGTATTGATTTCCGAAACCAGAGAGAAAATCGTGCTGATGGCGGGCTTAAGGGCAAAAAGGACAAAAAAGGCGACCGTAAAAATGCTCAAAGTCAAACCAGTATAAACAATTACCTCTTTTTTTTGATAGAGACTGTTTAAATTAATAAAATAACGGTGGTAGCGGTGGTATTCCTGCTTCCAGGATAAAGCCATATTATTTCAGTTCGGTTTTGATCGTAAAATCAAGACCGGGCTTTTTGCCTCCTTTCGTGATATTGGTGATTTGGGTTTGGGTAAATATCGGCGATCCGGATAAGTTGTTGATAAATAGGCTTAAACCGCTTTCATTAAAGGATGTGCCGGTAACAGTCAAGACTTTTTCTTTAAAGTTTAGGCTTTTTATGATCAAATCCGATGGGGTTATCCGCTGGAATTCTTCAAGAATTTTATTGACGCCCAACTGGTTATTTTCCACGCTTTGGATTTGGGTAATTCGGTTTTGGGCGGAGCGGAAAGTTTTTTCAAAACTGGCGGAATTGACAACGATCGATTGTTTTTCTCTAATTTTATCCTGAAGATCGGCTAAGTCGGTATCCAGTTTGAAGCGGGAGAGAAAGGCGAGAATGACCACTAGCTCGGTAAAAACAACAATCCAGCGGCCAACCGTCAATGCCCAATTTAAGAATTTTCCTAATGGTCTTTTTTCAAAGTCTTCTTTCTGTAAAAGGTTAATTTGGTGGGCGGGCATGTTAAAACTATCATAGTCGATTTAATAAGGATTTGTCAAAGAGGAATTAGCTTTGGGCTTTTTTAATCAGCCGGCTTTTAAGACGGGCGGCTTTTCCTTTATGGATAATGCCCTTGGCTGCCATTTTATCAATGAAGCTTTGGGCTTTTTTAATCTTTTCTTTAGAGTTCTTTTTCCTAGCTTCGGTAAGCACTTTATGAAGACCGATTTTGAGCGGTAAATTTCTTGTTTGCTTGCGGCGGCTGTTTCTTAGCGATTTTTTTGCACTTTTTGTTTGCGGCATAACCATTATCTTAGCATATTTAAAGACTCTTGACAAATTCGGGTTTTATTTGGTAAAGTTAATGAGATGGAAACTAATACTAGAATTGCGATTTTCAAAGGGAAAGAAATCAGAAAAGTTATTTATAAGAACGAATGGTGGTTTGTGGTAAACGATGTTATTGAATTGCTTACCGATTCAATAGATCCTGCCCAATATTTTAAAAGATTAAAACAAAGAGACGGGGAATTAGCTAAACTTACAGACAAAGGAGGGGTACAGTTTGTACCACCCCTTATGCTTGAAATTGAGACGATCGGAGGTAAACAAAAGGCTTATTGTTGGAATACGGAGGGAATTTTTAGGCTTATTCAATCAATTCCGTCACCCAAGGCTGAACCTTTCAAGCGTTGGTTAGCCAAAGTAGGTTATGAGAGAGTGCAGGAAATTGAAGATCCAGAACTAGCTACCAAGAGAACTAGGGCTTTATATAAAGCCAAAGGATACCCCGATTCCTGGATTGAAAAAAGAATGCGGGGAATCGCTATCCGTGAAGAGTTGACGGATGAATGGCAAAAAAGAGGTGCGGCCGAACAAAAAGATTATGAAATTCTTACCGCGGAGATTTCCAAAGCGTCTTTTGGAATTACTCCAGGTCAATATAAGAAATTAAAAGGCTTGAAGCGCGAAAATTTACGTGATCACATGAATGATTTTGAATTGATTTTTACCATGCTTGGAGAACGTTCAACTACGGAAATTCACCGTAATGAAAATTCACAAGGTATTCCAAAATTAAAATTGGATGCTAAGGCTGGAGGAAAGATCGCCGGCGGAGCACGTAAACAACTGGAAAAACGTTTAGGACACTCAATTGTTTCGAAAGCTAATTATTTACCTAAATTACCCAAAACAATTAAGAAAAAATTGCTTGACAATTAATTTATATGAGTAAATAATAAAAACATGGATACAAAAGCAACTATGCCAGATATTCCAAGAGCTCCAATTTCTAATCCGGTAGTTCCGCCGCCAGTTCCTCAAAAATCCTTAAGAATATAAAATTTATAGGGAAAGATGCCAAAGTTTGCGAAACGGAAAATTCTCTTAATCTATTATCTTTTTCCAGTCCAGATAAGAAGAAAGATTTTAGTGTTAGGTTTATCGCCAATACTCCTTATTCTGAAAATATGCAACTTTTGTTGAATCTACTTTCCACCTTTAAATTTACCGAATAAAGAAGATCTTTCGACGCGCTAAGCTTGCTCAGGATGACAGAAGATTGCTTCGTTACACTCGCAATGACATTCTTATTGGAATATAATTACTAAGAAATTTCTAAATTTTCTACATGGTAAACAACCTAATTCAAAGCGGGAAGTCACTTTTTCTAAGAAAACAGACCAATATTTTGTCGGCCGCTTCCGTAATCATGGCTGCGGTTTTGATGTCCCGAATTTTGGGTTTATTGCGCTTGCGGTTGATGACCGAACGGTTTTTCCCCGATGCCAAATGGCAGTTTGATGTTTATATCGCTTCCTTCCGTTTTCCGGATATGATTTTTGAACTGTTGGTTCTGGGAGCATTGTCGGCCGCTTTTATTCCCGTTTTCAGTGAGTATTTAGAAAAAAATAAGGAGGAAGCTTACCGGGTGGCTTCTTCGGTGATTAATATTCTTTCGCTTATTTTTGGCTTGGCGGCAGTGGTGATGTTTATTTTTGCTCCCCAGCTTTCTCATTTGATCGCTCCTTCTTACGGCCCGGAGAAAATTGACCTGTTGACCAACTTGACTCGGTTGATGCTTTTTGCCCAAGTCTTTTTCTGTATTTCCAATTTTTTGACAGGAATTATCCAGTCGAACCAGCGATTTTTAATCCCGGCGCTGGCCCCAATTGTTTATAATATCGGGATTATTTTGGGAATAATTTTTCTGGTCCCGATAATGGGAATTTACGGAGCCTCGGTCGGAGTTATCTTTGGGGCTCTTCTTCATCTTTTAATTCAATTGCCGTTGGTTATCAAATTAGGATTTGTTTATCATTGGCGGGCTTGGGATTATCACCATCCGGGATTTAAAGAAATTGCCAAATTAATGGCGCCCCGGACTTTGGCCTTAGCGGTTTCCCAAGTGGAATCAACCGTTTCGGTTTTCTTAACGACCTTTTTGATTGAAGGATCGGTTTCTCTTTTTTATTTTGCCCAAACACTCATGAATATTCCGATTGGTTTGTTTGGCGCCACCATCGGTCAGGCGGCTTTGCCGTCCCTTTCCCAAAGCGTGGCCAAAAATGATTTGGAAGAATATAAAAAGAATTTCTTGTTTTCTTTTTTCCAGACGCTTTATCTGGTTTTGCCCTTGACCGCGATCTTACTGATTTTGAGAATTCCGGCGGTCAGAATTGCCTATGGGGTTAAGGGGTTTGCCTGGAGTGAGACTTTAGAAACCGGTAAAACTTTGGCTTTATTCAGCGCCGCCATTGTCTGTCAAAGCGTAATTCAGATTTTAATCCGGGGATTTTACGCCCTGCACAATACCAAAACGCCGCTGGTTTTAAGTTTATTGGCGGTTTTAACCAATATTGTTTTAAGCACGATCTTTATTTTCAAATTTAAATGGGGGATTGGCGGGTTGGCCTTTTCTGCTTCAATTGTGGCGGTGATTCAAACCGGCTTGCTGCTCCTTTTTCTTGATCGGCAGGTGAAGGGTTTTAACCGTCAAAGAATTCTCTCTTCTTTTGGGAAAATCGGATTAGCAACGGCCACGATGGGTCTTTTTCTTTGGGTGCCGATGCGGTTTCTGGACCGGTTTGTTTTGAATACCCAAAAAACCGGCGAGCTGATTCTTCTGACAATTATTGCCACTCTAACTGGTACGTTTGTTTATTTACTTCTCTCGATTATTTTAAAAATTGAAGAATTTCAAGTCGTTGTCAGTTTGGTTCGGAAAATGGGCCGCTGGCGGGAAATTTTAGGTCAATCGGAAGAAATAATAGAGAACACAACCAACTAATCGTTAGAGGGTCATTCTGAGGTGAAGCCGAAGAATCTAGCGAAGTCAGGCTGAGCTTGACGAAGCGCTGAAGCTAGATCCTTCACTGCGTTCAGGATGACAAGGTTTTAGATTACTTCCTTGTCAGATCCAGGAGAAGAATCTGATTGGGCTGGAGGAGAATGGTATTGGTAAAAGTATTGTTAATAATCGTTCGGATTGATCCGACTTCTTTTTCGTAAAGAGAAATTTCTTTATACAAATAATCGCCGTTTTCCAGATTGGTAATGATTACCGGTACGGATTCAAGGTGGCTTTGGTTAATATCAAGATTAACTAAAATTACTCGGATTGTTTCCCCGTCCCGGCCGGCAAAGCCGGTGATCCAGGTGCCTTCACCTTCGAGTAATAATCTTGTCCCGGTCACGTTATTTAACAAATTCAAAGCATTAAAGCGTGGTTTTTTCTGGCCGGCCGCGGTTAGCAATCCCCAATGGCTGGTTGGACCGTCTTTAATCTCAAAAGTAAAAACGCCGTTAACTCTTTGAAGTAATTGCCGCGATAAAGCAACCAGGTGGGCGGCGGCTAATTGGCTATCGTTGATGGAATTGTTTTTAGAATCCGGTCCGGACTCGGTAATATATTTTTCTATTTGTCCGGCGCCGTTTTGGAAAAGCCAGGTATCAACCCGGTTGACATCCTCAAGAAAGGTTAGCGGATTATAATCATAGCGGTGCCAAGAATAAAAATCCAGCCGCAAATGATTTTCGGCAATATAATTCAAAAAACCATCTACCCAGTTTTCGTAAGGAGCGGTGGTGGCCGGCCCGCCGATTTTAAAAAGGTTGGTATTTTGGGTTTGATTAGCGCCGGCGACGGCATACCGGTATAAAAGCCGGTAATCTTTATCACCCCCGATTTTCCAGTTGCCAAAAAGATCCGGTTCATTCCAGATTTCGTAAGCAACACCGGTAAGATTAAATTCGGATTGGCCGGAGTAATGCTGAATTGTTCTTTGGATCAATGTTGACCAGTCAGCCCAAAATTGGGGCGGATTGAGAATTTGTCCGTCTTGGGCAATCGCCGGGGGCATATAGGATAAGGAAAAGAAAGGCAGAGCGCCCGTTTGAATAATTTGTTTGACGACTTTATCCAGTTGGGAATAGTCATAAGAAATACTGCCGTTTTTCTTGTCGACTACGTCGTAGAAATCAAAAACATGATCAATCCGGATGTATTTTGGTTGAAGCTGGGTAATTTTGGGAATAATTTTATCAAAAGGAAATTTTTCCTCGCCGCCTTGCGCCAACATTTGCCAAATGGGAATAATTGGGCCTTGAGAGACCGAAGCGTCAACGACAATATTGGCGTTAATCCCGGCCGCCTGGCTCAAATAATGCTGGGCGGTTTGGACCAAGACCAAAAACAAAGGCAGGGCAGCCAAAAGAAAAAGGGGAATAATAAGACCGGAAAATTTCTTCATGAGTTTAGTTTAGCAATTTTTAACAAAAAAAACACACCCGGAGGTTCAAGTCGCAAAAGCGGGCTTAAATTCGGGTGTGGTAGTACTTAATCTTTCAACAAGGTGGCGCTCTGACAGTTGCGACAACAGCCTGTCAGGGCGGTGGAAAAAGCTTGAACGCGAACTTACCTCATGGCGCGGGAGCGCATGCGAACCTGTGCTTTGCGACAGCCGATGATCGTGGCACATCGAGTATTCGCATCCTTAATGTCCGTTTCGATTTGCTTTTCAACCGTCAAATCGCCGAGCTGTTTGTAGGGCCTTCCGTGCCAGAGCAAGCACCCACACTCAAGCTGTCGTAACAGCTTTTTTACTCCCCTGACCCACACTTCAACTAGGGGGAGATTTTCAACACTTTCATGCGAGTAGCTTACTTGGTGGGTTTGGGCGCAGGTAGGTCTATCACTA
>Ga0066637_10000019_pt1 | contig 96459 bp, 91 predicted proteins | sample CryGeyCG2014_020_FD_62737 | JGI IMG/M metagenome (GOLD analysis project Ga0066637, IMG submission 62737) | Groundwater microbial communities from aquifer - Crystal Geyser CG08_land_8/20/14_0.20 | ecosystem: Environmental > Aquatic > Deep subsurface > Groundwater | place: USA: Utah: Grand County...
ACGGCTATTGATGACAGCTGCCGTTGATCTTGATGTGTTGCTCAATACTTATACTTCTTTTGTGACTCAGGGGGGTAAGAATGTATTGACCGATCCCTATTTTTTTAAATACAAGAGCGTAGCACACCTACTAATTAATACTGTTATTGCTAAGAAAACCTTACTGCACCTTGACTAATGGGGACCATTACAGTTTGAACGTCACAAAAGTCCACCTTTTGCGACGCTTAACTAATGTTTGAACTAAACGGTTGGACCCACACAGCGCGCGAGGACAATCCGCTTGACTCAATTGTTATATGTTTTTATTTTTTCCTCTTTTTGGATTGCTTTCGCAACTCCCATAAATGTTCTATTGGATTTTCTGATAAAATTTTTTTAAGCGAGGAACCTTTTCTTCTATTGCACTTTTTATGTATAAGTCTTAGATTTTCAACTGTAGAACAACCACCTTTAAAGAATGGAATAATGTGATCGAATTCGGCTTGGTTATCAGATACGGGTTTACAGCATTCTTGACAAATTTGTCCGTCACGTCGAACCACTTTCAATATTACGTCTCTCGGAATGGAACGACTGGTTTTTGGTCTCTGTTAATGGTTCAGCTACAAAATATACAGGGCATACATGACCAAAAACTCTACAAGCAGCTTCTATCAATACTCTAGGTATTTTTTCTGGATAGTCGCTTGTTTTGAATTCTTTAACATCCTTGGTGAACCATTTCTTTCTTGTTTTATCAAGAGTAGCTCCATTCCCCAATATTCCAGTTTTGAGACAAATTTTCAAATACTCATTATGCTCTTTGGCTTCTTCTCTCAACACTGGCAGAAGCGGAAAATCTTCAATCACAGGACCATAAGGACAATAATGTAATTCCCAACATGGTTTACATAATTCCTTGGTGCGTTTTCCCCAATCAGATAAAAGCTCTTTTTCTTTAATGTTGGGTTTGTACCCTAAAGATCTTTTTATTAAGGGAGCATTTCATTTTTAAATTTTTTCATATAACAATTAATATCCGAACTCTTTTTTTCTTTGAAATTTCTTTGTAAGGATTAAGTTATCTTTCCGCCAGCATCTCTACCGCCTCTTCTAAATCTTCCGGAGATGAGCGCGTAATTTACGATCCGCCGCAGGCGGAGAGTAAGCTATCTCCTCACTTACATTAAAGGCTTCATTGAAATTGCCGGATGTTTAACCTTATTTAGGAAACTTAACAGCTCATCCGAAGTCGTAGCAACTGTTTCATCCGCAATCTGTTCCAACAAATTCGGTTCCCCTATTTCACAAGCCAGCTTCTTTAATCTCTCCCCTAATAATTCCTTTAATTCTTTAGGCATCCAAACTAACCGCCTTAATCCTCCCTCAGCTGAAATAAACTTCTTACTCAAGATATATAATTTCCCTATTCCCAAGAATCCAGGAGTCTGCACCCCCCCTCCCACTAACCCGGCTAAAGTAGTAAAACTCATGCCCGAAGGAGTCATACCGGAATAATCGCGATGCACTACCATAACACCGTTAGCCTCGGGAATAATCGCGACAATACACTCAAAGCAGCCGCAAGATGACATCGGAGAATCCATTAAAGAATACATACTCACTTTATCTATGCTTTTATTAGACTTATTTTTTACAAATTCATTTATATTATCCCACTGGCCCAATCTTTTATCCAAAACCCGGCCTTTTGGTATAGGTTGATTCGGGCCCGTAGGCATAATCTCAAAAGCCGCCTTGGCATCCAACCACGAATATGCCCCGCATAAGCCTAAACGTTCGGGGGTAACGACACAAACATGGTTAGGCGCAAAGGACTGGCAGAGTAAACAGGAAAAGTAAGTGTCTACACTTTCATCGGTCATCCCGCTAAGGCGCTCGTCGCGCTCGTCGAAAACCTTCTTTGCTTTGCCTTGCAATTTCTCAACATCCTCTTTTTTAGTATATAAATTGACCTGAACTTTATCTACGATTGCGCTATATTCCTGATGCAGCATGGCATGTAGTATTACACCTATATGTTTTAATCTGAAACCCTTGGTAAAAGCGTCCTTGCTTATCCGAATCCAGTTCATATCGCGCTGGCCCACATGCATTAAACCCATAGCATAATTTACAAAACGGTGTATCTGGCGTTCTAAGACCGGCTCAAAGTCATTTTGCATTTTGCGGCCGTAAACATCTACGATAATAGCCAATGGCAGAGACTTGCTCCCCGGCTCTAAGCGATCAATATCCGGGCCGGTTAGCTCAACCTTGCCATCCTCTACTTCATCTTCTTTTTTTGAAGTTAAAAATTCAAAGGCCAAACTCGCCCGGCCTCCGAATTCAACTTGCAATTGTTCTTTTCTTACCCTCTCTCCTTCAAACGCCGCGGCGTACGGAACAGGCACAGCCACTTCCGCCATCTTTACTTTAATCCCGCGGGTAATGATACATTTAGAAGGAAGTTTTTTATAATCTTTCTCCGTTACTAAAGCCTCAAACAGAGTCGTATCAATTTTACCTAACTGCGGGACATCTAAATCCGTTATGACAGGCAGGCCGAATGCCAGCCCGCCAAAGCCTGTTGCCACAATCACTTCATCTACATGACCTAAGAGCAAGATGAAAGCCGGGACGCGGTTACGGATATATTCCGCTATCCCCTGCCATTGCCCGGGCTTAAAACCACCGTAAATTAAAGGCGCGCGCACCGCAAAGTTTACCGCATAAATTACGGATAAATAATCGCTGCCTAAAGGAACAATATAATTCTCTAAGCCTAATTCTACACCCTTGCCTTCTAACTGCTTTTGTAAAGTATTTCCTTTAATATTACCGGCTAAGAGGCTGACAATACCTTTAGATTGAAAATCGCGGATTAAGCCAACTGCCGAAGGAGCGTCTTTTGCCGGCCCTAAAATTACGGCTATACCGGATATTCTCCCATCAACAAGCTGCAGCCCCAAAGAGCGCAGGATTTTATCCGGGATAAAGCCTATTCCGTCTTTAGGATGATCGTTGTTTAGCACTGCCAAAGCTGCCAATATTTCTTCGCAAAGCAAAGTAGCAATACCCTTATTAAATATTCCGCCTAAGTAAGGAATCAAATTTAACCCTTCAATTTCTTTTAGAACTTTAACTAAATCACCCAAACTCTTAACCTCTATATTAAGCAAGGCATTAATTAAGGGCAGGTAATAATTCGTCTCCGGGAAAGAAACCTGCGCATCTTTGCAGGACTTAGCAATCGCCGCATCCAGCGATTTACGGGTTAAATTTAATACCGCGTCCGCACCTTTCTCACCTAACTGCGTTAATATCTCTGACATTTTCTTCTCCTAATTTGTTAATTATGTGATCCACCAGCATCATACTTATTACTACGCTATCCTTACGCACGACACTTCCGCAGGCAAAAATATCCACATTATTGGTGCGCATCCATCCGTTCACCAGTACAAAATCATCTTTAACCTGAATATCCGTATTTTTTAAGAAGTCAATATTTGATTTATAGTTATCCATAAATAAAACCGCGCATACACCTAATGCCTTGCCGCTGGCTAACTTAACCGCCTGAGTTTCCCCCTCGCCGATTATCTCTTGCACAGAATCATGAATAACTTCTGTGTTCTGAGGAATTTGGGAAGGATCAAATGCAACGCGGCTTAAAAGTTTTATCTCAACACCATACTTTTCCGAGACTGCCTCGGCCAATTTCAGCGCAAAACTATTGCTGCCCACAATACAAACCGGATGCGCTATATAACGTTTAAGGAAATCCTTAGCGTCATCCAAGGTATAAAGCCGGTAAACACCTTCTTTTTTAGCGCCCGGGAGATCGGGGATAACCGGACCCCTGCCGGAAGCAATCACCAAGATATCGTAGTTAATACTGCCTTTGTCCTTAAAATAAACCAGCTCCTTCTGGATATTGAGGCCTCCGGCTTTCTTGTTCTTAATAAGGTTTATATTTTGCTTTGAGTAATCTTCCTCATTACAGAGGAAAATATCTTTTTCGCTTATTGTCCCGCTTATAAGGTCTGGTAGTTTTAAATGGTCATAGGCAGGATAATTCTCCTCGCTAATCAGGGTTATTTTGCACGCCTTATTCTTTTCTCTTAAACGCCAGGCGACGTTATGCCCCGAAACCGAAGCTCCGATAATAACTATATTATTCATAGCGCCGAGGCGTCTAATACGCGCGGTACCACTTTACCCCATCCAATTGACATAATATGTATTCCGTCGCATATAGGTTTTAATTCTTTGATCAGGCGTGAGGCGATTTCAACTGACCGCGCTACTTTATCCTGCGCCCCTTCTATTTCTTTAATTAAATTATCCGGAACAAATACGCCGGCAACATTTTTATTCATATATTTAGCCATACCTGCGGACTTAAGCAAGACTATACCCGCCATAATTTTAGTTTTTAGGTGTTTGGTTTTATTTAAGAAATTCTCAAAAACTTTTAGGTCATAAACTGCCTGAGTCTGGAAAAATTCGGCGCCCGCGGCGATTTTCTTCTCCATCTTCATAATCTGGGGCTCTAAAGGGTCTGCGCCGGGATTGACTACCGCACCTAAGCAGAATTTCGGTGACGCCCCAAGTAGTTTATTCTCATTCATATCAGAACCTTCCTGAAGTCTCCTTGCTGCCTGCAGCAATTGTACCGAATCCAAGTCAAATACTGGCTTGGCATTCGGATGGTCGCCTAAAGTAGTATGGTCTCCGGTAAGTATCAAAACATTTTCAATACCTAAAGCGGCGGCGGACAAAAGGTCTGATTGCAGCGCTAAACGGTTGCGGTCGCGGCAGGCCATCTGAAATATCGGCTCAAAACCATGCTGCTTTAAGATGCTGCATACTGCGAGCGAACCAAGGCGCATCACCGAACTCTGCAAATCCGTAACATTAATCGCATCAACGCGGGTGCGGATAAGCTCAGCATCTTCCAAAAGCTGCTTAGTCTCAATCCCTTTCGGCGGCCCAATCTCCGACGTCACCAAAAACTTCCCGGCTTGTAATTTTTCTTTGAAAGTCATATTACTTTATAATTTTAGCGGTCCTGTCTTGTCTTGTTCTCGCAGCACCGCTCGATTTTCCCCACCGAGGAAAATCTCGCTTGGAGTTTCTGCTCGCTCGCCCCGACTTTGTAATTAGCTTGGGCACCTTGGCCGCTCGCACAAACTACATGCTGCTCGAATCAAGCCAATCCACCCGCTAAAATAGAAGCATCGTTTATTTCCATGTATTAGGACGAGCTAACTTAACGCCACCGTCTATGGTTACAACGTCTTCAAATTGACTAGTAGCTAAATGCTTTTCTTTCAACTTCATATGAAAATCTACCACTTGTTTTAACTCTTCAGCTCGCCTCCCTATTGGAATTACCAAACCAATTCGTTTCTCAGGAAAAGTAGTTTTTACAGCTTGTATTGCCGGTATTAAATCGCTATCTCCAGAAACAATTATAGCGGTATCCCAAAGATCCTGGACAGCTGTTTGTAAAAGCTTAATAGCTATATTAACATCAGTCTGTTTTTCCTCAAAAATTTTGTATTGCTTGTGGCAAATTCGGCAGAACTTATCGACATATCTAAAAGCTCCAAAAACAACCTCAACACCTACAGATTGCAATGCTTTAACATATGTCTGATGCTTAACCAGCTTAACCTGATCCCAAGTAACATAGGTAGTAAAATAAAGTACCTTCTCGACTTTATCATGCGAGGTTACAAAACAATGAGCTAACTTATTAAGATTAAGCCATTTATATTTATTGTAAAGTGGATTGGAATCTAAGGAGGGGTAGAGATTAAAACCGTCAATAAAAAAAGCTATTCTATTCATAGGATAATAAAAAACCCGAACTCACGAGAAGTTCGGGGCCAGCAAGATACGAGATCTCGCTGGGATGATGACATTATTTATACCACAACTACGCATGACAGTCAATCTTTTTCTTTCTATTCTGTTTAAAGTATACCACATAAATCCCGCTTTTTAAATGTTCAACCTACTTTATTTGTCTCGATAATTCCGGGTCACAATATTTAATTAACCCTCTCTTTGTAATTAAGTATTGTATCCCTATAATTCTTGATGATGATATTCTGCCCCTATTGGATCCGAAAATAAATCCCATCTTAATAAATGAATCTGGCGTGATTTCGAGCGAATGGAGATTTTAGGCAAAGCAGCTCGAGTATTTTTGGGAATCCCGATGTCCCGCGAAAGCGTGACAATATCGGGACGGCGATGCTGTTCGAGTCCCGAGCAAGAGTGCGAGGGATGAGTTCAGCAGCCGCCAAAAATACGAGAGACCTTTGCCGTGCCCGTGAGGGCAAAATCGACCTGAGCGAGAAACACGGCAGATTCATTAAAGAACAATTATATGTTAGGAACAGTTCCTTCAATTTACTGCTGTAACTTTGCTGCTTCCACTAAGTTACGCATTAGCATTGTCACGGTTAATGGGCCGACGCCGCCGGGAACCGGCGTAATCCAGGAAGCGTGCTTTTCCGCTGGCTCAAACTCTAGATCACCGACAATCTTATCGGCTACCCGATTTATCCCGACATCAATCACAATTGCGCCTTCTTTCACCCAATCGCCTTTGATTAAACCCGCTTTTCCTACTGCTACAATTAAAATCTCGGCAGTCCTGACGTGTTCTTCTAATTTTCCTGCCTTAGAGGTTCCAATATGGCAAACTGTAACTGTCGCGAATTTATCTAATAATAAAAGTGAAAGCGGCTTGCCGACGATTTCACTGTGTCCAACCACTACTGCCTCTTTACCGTATAAATCTACGCCAGTTTCCTTTAATAACTCCATTACTGCCGCAGCTGTGCAAGGCAAAATTTTCGCCTTGCCGAAAACAATCTTACCTATATTAACCGGATGCATACCTTCTACATCCTTTTCCGGTAAAATAAACTGGCTGATTTTTTTATAGTCTATTTGTGCCGGTAAAGGCATCTGGATAATGATGCCGTTCACGGACTTATCGGCGTTTAATTTCTTGATAAAGTCAATCAGCGTAGCTTCACTGGTATCTTGAGCTAAATTATGCAATTTATACTCAATACCTAAATTTTCCGCGACTTTGGTCTGCGACTTGACATAGCTGACGGCACCCGCATTCTCTCCGGCCATTATACTGGCTAAAACCGGCTTATGCTTTAAGGCTTGCACCTCTTGTTTTATTTCTTCTTTTATTTTCTCGGCTATGGGTTTACCCTCTAATAATTTTGCCAACTTTTGCCTCCGTGAGTTTTCTTATCTTTTTTATCTGCTTCTCTTTTTGTTCCAATTCTTTGGTTATCGAGCTGGTCAATTTTTTATCAGCCAGCGATTTCAGGTTTATTGCGACATTAAAATAGGCGCTGGCAAAAGCTCCTTCTAAAAATATCGCTGCCACTGCCACGTCGCTGATTAAATTGAGATTGCCTTTCTCAATCAGGATCGGGCATAATTTTATCCCTTCAAAACAAAGACGAGCGACCATAAACGGGACATCTAACGCATCCCTCAAATTTTTACTTTGATACGCCGTAACATCCATATCTACTAAATTCAAAAAGTCATCCCTTAACTTTCCCGATTTCTCTAAAATTTCCTTTAGTTCATTTTCATATTGCGCGTATTTGGGTTTTCCTAAAGTAAAGTTAACGACCATGCTGATTAAAGAAACACCCATTGCCGCGGTTAAAGCCGCGGCCGAACCGCCTCCCGGAGCAGGTAGTTTTGCCGCTAAGTCATCAAGGTAAATTTTAATTGGCTGGCATTTATACATTTTTATCAGTAGGTAAAGGCCCCATCAAGGTCAAAGGCATTCTTAATTAAATTCACTCTCGCTTTAGGGTAAAAATAATCTATAGAAATCACGTCAAACCTTGCTTTTCTATTTAAGAGGCCTTTTTCTTTAAGAAAGCTTAGCGCGGCCTTAGCCACCTGCCTCTGTTTTAACCTTGAAACAGCCTCGCTGCCTAAACCGAACCTATCGCTAGCGCGCGTCTTTACCTCTATAAAACAAAACGCGCCTTTCTCTTTAGCAATAATATCTATCTCGCCTAATTTTGTCTTGTAATTACGGCAAATAATTTTGTATCCGTTTTCCTTTAAGAAATTCGCTGCCAGTTCCTCGCCCTTATTCCCTAAACTTATTCTTTCTTTAGACACCTTTAAAACTCTTTCTGTGTATCCGTGATGGCCCTATTTTTTTTAAAATATCCCGGTGTTCTTTTGTGGGATAACCCTTATGTTTAGCAAATCCGTATTCAGGATAAATCTTGTCATACTTAAGCATGAGCCTATCGCGGGTAACTTTGGCTAAGATTGAAGCAGCGGCAATGGTTTTAGACTTGGTATCGCCCTTGATAATAGCCGTATATGGCAAGGTTAAATCCAAAACCATATTACCGTCCACAATTACATGGATACCCTTAACTTTAGGGGCGCCTAATCCCACAGGGATGCACCTTCCTATACCTTTTAAGGAAGGGTGTAATTTTCTTATTAAAGAGTTTACTGCCTGCCGCATGGAAAGACGAGTAGCTTCTAAAATATTAACGCGGTCAATTGTCTTTTCGCTTACAATACTAATACCGAATATTGAATTCTTGATAATCTCTAAAAAGGCCTTTTCCCGCCCAAGGGAGGTTAATTTCTTAGAATCATCTATGCGGCTATTAAACTTTTCTTTTTTCAATAATACCGCCGCTGAAACTACCGGCCCGGCTAAAGGGCCGCGGCCGGCTTCGTCTACTCCGATAATAAAATCAAACCCTTTTTTCTTAAGTTTATTCTCGTAATAAAATGAAACTCCTTGCGAAGGTTCCTTAAATGAATGAAATACTTGAGCGGCCAAAACGGACATCTTGCTTTGTAAAACTAATATTCAGGTCCTTGTTGCCTACGGCAACAAGGATTTCGTTAGATAAAAACTTACGGTGCTCAAATTTCGCCGGATAAGGGCATAAGGATCTCAATTTTTAGGCCGCGAAAGTACGAGCCCTTAGGCTTTTTCTTCTTTGGATTCAATTTTAGTGGCGCGCTTTCCGACCTTGTTTCTTAAATAATAAAGCTTGGCCCTTTTAACTTTGCCGGAATGGATTACCTCAATGCGCTCAATACCAGGCGAAAATAAAGGGAACACGCGCTCAATGCCTTCACCGTAAGATACTTTCCTTACCGTAAAATGTTCCCTCACCCCTGAACCTTCCCTGGAAATAACCACACCCTCAAAAGGATGCAGACGGAATTTATCAGGGCCTTCGGATATCCTAGTCATAACCTTTACCGTATCCCCAACGCCAAACTTAGGAAAATCTTTCTTGATAAATTGCGATTCAATAAGTTTCATCTTATCCATTACTGCCTCCTTGCGCAGAAGCGCATACTGACCCATCCGCCCCAGAAGGGGCGCACTTGGCAGTCATTTATGCCAAGGTGCCTTTAGAGCCAGGTATTGCGCACCTTAAGTTTTGGTTTAACGAAACCCCGCCAACGGCAGGGATATATTATTGTTTTAACAGATCCGGCCTTCTGGCCTTTGTCCTCTTTAACGCTTGCATCCGCCTCCATGCCTCTATTTTATTATGATCCCCAGATAAAAGTATCTCCGGAACATCCATTTTACGGAAATTCGCCGGCCTAGTATAGTGCGGATATTCTAATAGATTACCTTCAAATGACTCAAAATTCAAGGAATTTTTGTCACCTAAGACGCCGGGGATAAGCCTTACAATAGCATCTATTAAAACCATTGCCGGAAGCTCTCCTCCGGTTAACACATAATCCCCGATAGAAATCTCTTTGTCCGCTAATTTTATCCTCACTCTTTCATCTATTCCTTCATAATGCCCGCAAATTAAGATTAAATGTGAAAGCCTAGAAAGCTTTTTGGCCGTATTTTGATTCAAGGTTTTACCCTGAGGGGTAAGCAAAATTATCTTAGCCTTTTTTGCTTTACGCCTTATTGCTTCTACGCAATTAAATATTGGTTCCGGCCGCATGACCATTCCTGAACCCCCGCCAAACGGCCGGTCATCAACTTTTCTGTGCTTATCTAAAGTATAATCACGCGAGTCATGGACATAGATCTTAACCTTACCTTTAGCCTGGGCGCGCTTAATGATTGACTCATTAAGCACCGGGTCAAACATCTTTGGGAAAATTGTAAGGATATCTATGCGCATGGAGAATTATTATAGTTCCCTAAGAATTCTTTTTTAAATTCGCTGAATTGGTTTTCCTGGATAGCCTTGCGGGCTTTACGCATCAAATCCAAAAAGAAATACACATTGTGCAGGGAAAGAAGTGTAAGCCCCAGCATTTCCCGAGCATTAAATAAATGTCTAAGATAGGCGCGGCTAAAATTCTTGCATACATAGCAAGAACATCCTTCATCAAGTGACCCAAAATCCTCAATGTATGGAGAATTCCCTATTTTTACCTTGCCTGCGCTTGTAAAGGCAGTCCCGTTTCTTCCGTAACGCGTAGGGACCACACAATCAAACATATCAATTCCCCTCCCTATTGCCTCAAGAATATCCGGCGGGTAACCTATACCCATAGCATAACGCGGCTTTTGGACAGGCAAAACCAAGGCCGTTATTTCAAGGATATTATATATTAAATTAGTCGGTTCGCCAACCGATACTCCGCCTATGGCGTAACCATCAAAACCGATATCTACTAACTCTTTGGCGCAAATATTCCGCAGGTCTGCGTAGACTGCCCCTTGCACGATCCCGAATAAAAGCTGATTTCTATTTGGGCCGCCTCCTTTATACTCCTGTTTATGTTTATAAGAACGCTTTGCCCAGTCAATTGTCCTTTTCATCGCAACTTCCGCATGATCCTTGATACAAGGGTAATGGCTGCATTCATCTAAAGGCATCATAATGTCTGAACCTAAATCCCGTTGTATATCAATAACGTCTTCGGGAGTAAAAAAATGTTTTGTCCCATCGATATGCGACTGAAATTCCACGCCCTTATCGCTTATCTTCCTTAAAAGCGCTAAACTGAATACCTGATACCCGCCGCTGTCAGTCAAAATAGGCTTATGCCAAGAGATAAATTTATGTAAACCTCCGGCCTTACGGATTACTTCCATCCCCGGACGTAAAAATAAATGATAGGTATTGGATAGCATAATCTGGGCACCCGCCTCCTCCACATCCTTAGGATAGAGGCCTTTAATCGTAGCGTGAGTACCCACGGGCATAAAACAAGGAGTATCAATCTCCCCCTGCGCAGTAGTTAATTTACCTAATCGCGCGTTACTATTTTTATCCTGATGAACTAGCTTAAACATTTTAATAAGTTTTAGCGGGTCCCCTACCAGCTTTTCCGTTTTCGCTTCCGGCGCTGAAGATTTTCGCCGTGCAAATTACTAAATGCCACTGCCGTGTTTCTCGCTCAGGTCGATTTCTTAACGCCAATGATCTTTAGCATTTCGGCGGCAAAACAACTCGCGCCTCGGTTTCTACCTCGGCGCTCAGACAGTTTTGCCGTGCCTGTATTGTCGCTTTCGCTCCACAGGCATTCCCTCAATGCTCAAGCTCCATTGGCTAAAATCGACATTCGCTCGAAATCACGTCAGTGTCATTTCTTTAGCCAAGAGGTGACTACTTTTAGCGGGTGGCACGGGGATGCTTCGCAGCGCGTGAGCGCAAGAAGCGCCCCGTGCCAGGACCCGCTAAATTATTAGCATGGCGTCGCCATAACTGTAAAATCTATACTTCTTATCCACTGCCTCCTGATAGGCCTTCTTCATAAGCTCTAAACCGGCTCCGTCGGAGGCGCCTGCCTGCCGGCAAGGCAGGGATCCGCCACGGTTTGTGGCGGAAAAGGCGCAAACCAGCATAAAAAGTGTCGTCTTAGGCAGATGGAAATTAGTCAAAAGACAATCCGCAATCTGGAATTTATAACCCGGGTAAATAAATAAATCCGTATAGCCCTCTTTTGCTCCTTGAGCATAAACCTCTAAAACCCTAAGGCTGGTTGTGCCTACGGCAATAATACGCGTTTTATTTTTGCGGGCTTTTTCTATTTTTTCCTGTGCCTCAAGAGGCACCTTAAAATATTCCGGTTCCATCTTATGCTGAGTTATATCATCGGACTTTACCGGCTTAAATGTACCCACCCCTATATGTAAAGTCAAGTAAGCGATATCTATCCTGCGCAATGCGATTTCCTTTAATAACTCTTCAGTAAAATGCAACCCTGCGGTAGGAGAAGCAATTGCTCCTTCTTTTTGGGCATAGACTGTTTGATAATAAACCTTATCTAAATCTTCGGGCTCTCTCTTAATATACAGCGGCAAGGGAACCTGCCCAAATTGATATATTGTATTCGCATCTTCTGGTTTAAATGATATTTCTCCGCGGCCGCTGATTATCCCTGAAATATTACCTTCGGCAAAGATTATCTTCTCTCCTGTTTTGGTGCGGCTGGGTTGGATTAAGGCCTCAAATATTGAACCGGTTTTACGCCGCGTTAAAAGCACCTCTACTTTACCGCCTGTAGCCTTACGCCCCATTAGACGACAAGCCAGCACTTTGGTATTATTTAGAACTAAAAGATCGTTCTCTTTTAGGTAAGTTAATATATCCTCAAATAGACGATGCTCTATAGAGCCATCTACGCGGTTTACAACTAAAAGCCTGGCCTTCTGCCGCTCTTTTAAAGGATACTGCGCGATTAATTCTTTAGGCAGGTTATAATCAAAATCAGATAGCTTCATTTTTATATTAGAGGGGAAGGCCTATAAATTGCTCAAATCCTTAATAAACGCATCATCTATATCGTCGTAAGAGAATATGACTATTCCGTCAGGGGAAAGCGAGGCAATGGTTTTATACTGTTCAACGAATGCCTTTGGGGTATCCTTCATAAGATGGAGCCCCAAGCCTACAAAAACTTTACCCCTGCCTCGGTGACATAGAGAAGAACGCACTAGCTCCTTAGCCAAGTGATTATCTAAGGTATAATTCATTAACACAACATAATCCAAGATTCCATCTTCAAGCCAAAAAGGCCAATCCTGAAACATGCTGGAATAAGCGCGTTCACCTGCCGGAATTACTGCGGCAGAAACCAAAAGGTTAGGCGATTTCTCTTTAACCCGCTTTGCTATCCTTCTTACAATGCTAGTAATCTGGCCGCGCCTCCAGTCATCCCAAAGTATATAGTCTTTGACATTTTTTAACCCACTAACAGGGTCTATCCCTGCCCACTCCTTAAAACGCTCTACATCCTTAGGCCCGTATCCGTAGCTTAAGCCGTATTTGGTAAACTTCGACCCTGGGATAAACGGAACAGTCATCGGATAACGCAGATAATCTAGATGCACTCCGCTAAATAAAGGATAGCGCTCCACTATCTCTTCAACGATGGAAATCAGATACTTCGCCACCCTTTGATCCCCGGGCTCAAGAAATAAGTGCTCCTCCCTAAGATAATATTTATCTGATTCATCAGGATTATTTCTGCCGGATATTCTATTATACTGATCCTTGGTTAAAACATCCTTGCCGAATTTTTTAATGATATCCGCAGAATCATTCTGGCCTAAGCTCAACAGGTTCACCCAGGCAAATACCTTTATATCGCTATCCCGGGCTTCCTTTAATAAAAAATCAATTGTATCTACTCCGGCTGACTTAATTATATCTTCATATTTTAAGCAGCCAGTCAGCTTAGAATCATAATAGGCCTTACCCGATTGATAAACCTGCAGATATATCTCATTAATCTTTGCCTGCCTGCATAATGCGATTAATCTTATCACAGCATCTTTAGAATAAAGAACTTTATCTTTAGCGAATACACTAACCCAGATTCCTCTTGGCATCTGCGTCCTAAGATTATCGCCGGCAGAAGATAAAGTAATAGCCACAAAACAAAATATAATACAAATTGATAATATAAACTTTATTTTATGCATTTTGAGGATAAATCAGGCAAGGTACGCAACAGATATGCATTAATAGTTTCATTTTGGGATTTAAAACAGCTCTTCCTGTTTTTCTTTGGTATATTTTAATCCGAAGTGGCCAAAGGCAAGTTTAGTGGCAGTGCGGCCGCGCGCGGTGCGCTTAAGATACCCGGCCTTAAGAAGATAAGGCTCAACCGTATCCACAATCGTATCCACTTCTTCGTTAAGGCTCGCGGCCAAAGACTCAACTCCTACCGGGCCTCCGCCGTATGATACCAAAACTAATTTTAAAACCTTGCGGTCCAAATCATCAAGCCCTGCCTTATCAATCCCTAAATCATCTAAAGATTTAGCCGCCATTTTTAAATCTATTATTTTAACTTTAGATACTTGCGCGTAATCCCTTATGCGGCGCAATAATCTGTTGGCGATACGCGGGGTGCCGCGCGCCCTGCGGGCTATTTCATCCGCGGCATCTTCTCCGATTTCTATGCCTAATGTTTTGGCAGAATGTTTAACAATCTTAGCCAAGTCCTTAAATTCATAGAAATCAAGGTTATAAAATATGCCAAACCTCCCTCTTAGGGGAGCGGCCAATAGCCCCGTGCGCGTAGTAGCTCCAATCAAGGTAAAGGGTTTAAGGTTAAATTTTATCGTCTTAGCATATGGCCCTTTATCAATGACAAAATCAATCTGGAAGCTTTCCATTGCCGGATACAAGAATTCCTCAACTACTTTTGACAATCGGTGTATCTCGTCAATAAATAATATATCCCCTTGCTCAAGATTAGTTAATATCCCGATTAAATCTCCGGCGCGCTCAATAGCCGGGCCTGATGTAGCGGTAATCTTAGAACCCATCTCGTGAGCGATAATATGCGCCAAAGAAGTCTTGCCTAAGCCCGGAGGCCCGCTTAAGAGAACATGCTCCAGCGGCTCTTTTCTCTGCTTCGCTGCCTGAATAGAAATCTTTAAATTATCAATTATCTCTTTATGCCCGACGAACTCGGTGAATTTCTTCGGACGCAAAGAAATATTTAATACTATATCTTCTTCGGATTCTTTCCCGTCAATAATATTGACGTTTCCTTTAAGCAGCGTCTCTCTTGACCCGTTAGAAACATCTTCTTCAGCGGGAGTTAATTTACGGTTTCTAACAGGTCTTGTCTCTTCGCTCATAGGGAATAATATTCTCCTTATTCTTTAAAATTTCTATATCCTCAAATAGTTCGCTTTGACGCGCAATAATCTCTTTTATACGAATCAATTCCAATACTGCTAAAAAAGTGGCGATAATATCCATTTTATTCTTATGAATGCCAAATAAATCTGAAAGCTTAACTTGAGATTTAACCAATAACAAATGCAGTATTTCATGTACCGCCTGTTCAACCGTAAATTGGTCTTTAACTACTTCATAAAAAACTTCCTTAGGAATATCCTTTAGGGCCTTGGAAAAAGCGCTGATAAGATCGAATATACTGGCTTCAAAATAAACGCCTTCGGCCTTAAGTTTATCTTTGTCTAATTCAACCTTAGGGTGTTTAAATACCTCGCGCTGGTCCGTCTCCTTCTGGCGTAAATTCTCGGCTATCTCCTTAAACTTTTCATACTCTAAAAGGCGCCTGGTTAATTCTTCACGCGGATCTGACTGCTCCTCTTCTTGCCCAATCTCTTCTTCAGCCGGAAGAAGCATTCGGGATTTAATCTCCATTAGTGTCGCCGCCATAACCAAAAATTCTCCGGCGATATTTAGATCCAAAAGCTGCATTAAATTAATATACTGCAAATACTGCTCGGTTACCTTAGAGATAGGAATATCGTAAATATTCAAGTGGTCTTTTTTAACTAAGTATAAAAGCAGGTCTAGCGGCCCCTCAAATATTTCAAGCTTTACCTTATAGGTCATAGGTTTATTGCTCTTAATACTTCCTCCATCGTTTGGACGGCGAGAAAACTTGCCTTTTCCCTGCCGGACTCCAATATCTTCTTTATCCTGTCCTTATCCTTACCGAGCTCTTCTCTTTTTTTCTGAATAGGAACGACCTTATCAATAATATTTTCTGCGAGGATCTTCTTACACTCAACACATCCCGCTTTAGCGCCCATACACCAATCGCAAACCTCATCTTTTAATTTAGGGACAAATGTAGAATAATAGGAAAACACATTGCAGGTATCCGGGTGGCCCTTATCAATCAACTTAATCCTTTTAGGGTCAGTAAACATAGCAGAGATCTTTTTTGTTATGACGCCGGGCGCATCAGAAAGATTTATGGTGTTAAGGTAGCTCTTACTCATCTTCCTGCCGTCTAATCCCAATAATTTAGGGGTTTGGGTTAATATCGCATCCGGATAAGGAAAAATATTTTTCTTATACAAATTATTAAAAAGCCGAGCGATTTCTCTGGTAAGTTCTAGATGCGGAAGCTGATCACGGCCCACAGGAACCTTTTCTGCTTTATAAAGAAGTATATCCGCGGCCTGTAAGACCGGATACCCCAAGAAACCGTAAGTATTAAGATTGCGCATCTTTACCTCGCGCAGCTGTTCTTTGTAAGTCGGGCAGCGTTCAAGCAGGCCTAAAGGCGTCAGGCAGGAAAGAACCATATAGAGTTTAAGGTGCTCGGGGATATCCGACTGGACAAATATTACCGCCTTGCCCGGGTCAATACCTACACTTAACCAATCTATAACATTATCAATTATATTAAGAGATAACTCGGAGGTATTTTCGTATTCACTCATCAATGCATGCCAATCGGCAACCATAAAAAAACATTGATACTCTTCCTGAAGTTTTATCCAGTTATCCAACGCCCCAGCCAAATGACCTAAGTGCAGCTTACCTGTGGGCCGCATCCCGCTTAATATTATTTTTTTCATCCCGTTACAAACCTCCAATCATTCACGCTATAAACCTTTAAATATCCCCGTTACGCAATAGTTTGTAACGGGATTCATAATTTTCTAGCTATCCTCTCTTCCTCATAGGCCTCAATGATATCGCCTTCAATCACCTGATCAAACCCGGCTAAGCTAATCCCGCACTCAAAACCTTCAGCTACTTCACGCACATCGTCTTTAAAACGCTTTAACGACGAAAATTTGCCTTTAAAGACTACCTCCTCATTTCTGACTAAATCAACCATACAACTACGGTTAAATTTACCCTTAGTAACAAAACACCCCGCAACTCTCCCCGCGTGAGAGAGTTGAAATATCTTTCTCACCTCAGCCCGGCCTAAGAATATTCTCTTAATCTTCGGCTCGAGCATGCCTTCAATTGCTGCCTTGATATCATTGGCTAATTCGTAAATGGTATTGTAGTTTTTTACATCAACACCTTCTTTAACCATTAATTCTTTAGCCAAATCATCAACCGCCACATTAAACCCTAAAATCAGGGCATCGGAAACAACAGCCAACATAACATCAGAACTATTAACATTACCTACCCCGGCATGTATAAAATCCAACTTTATTTCGGATACATTCATTTTCGTTAAAGTTCCCCGGATTGCCTCAAGCGAACCCTGGACATCCGCCTTGATAATCAATTTTAATTCTTTTATCTTCCTTGCCTGAATCTGGGCATGCAGGTCTTCTAAGCTCATACGTTTTACTGACTTTACCTGCCGGTCCCTTTCTTTTTCCATACGCAGAGAAGCTATCTCCTTGGCTTCTTTTTCCTCGGCGATAGCAAAAAATTGTTCTCCTGCCGCAGGGACACCCGAAACACCTAAGACCCCAACCGGCACCGAAGGAAGAGCGCTAGTTACGGATTGCCCATGGTCATTAAACATTGCCCGAATCTTACCGTAAAAATTGCCTACAATAATATTCTCATTTAAACGCAGGGCGCCATTCTGCACAAGAAGGGTAACTACCGGGCCCCTCCCCTGAGACATTTTGGCTTCAATGACTATACCCCGGGCTAAACGGTTAGGGTTGGCTTTTAATTCCAGCATCTGCGACTCTAATATAATCATCTCTAAAAGATTATCTATTCCCTCGCCTGTCTTTGCTGACACCGGAACAACTATTGTTTTTCCTCCCCAGTCCTCGGGATTTAAATCAAGTTTAGCCAACTGCTTTTTAACCCGGTCAATATCTGCCCCCGCTTTATCAATTTTATTTATAGCTACGATTATAGGTACCCCTGCTACCCGGGCATGGTCTATAGCCTCTTCTGTCTGAGGCATAATACCATCATCCGCCGCAACAACCAAGACCACAATGTCGGCAATACTCGCTCCCCTTAAACGCATGGCAGTAAAGGCTTCATGGCCAGGGGTATCTAAAAATGTTATCTCACCCCTTGCCAAAACTACCCGGTATGCCCCGATATGCTGGGTAATCCCGCCATATTCAGATTCAGCAACTTTAGTCTTTCTTATCACGTCTAAAAGCGAAGTCTTGCCATGATCAACATGGCCCATAAAGGTGACGACCGGAGAGCGTGGTTTCAAATCTTTCGCTTCATCACGAACCCTATGCATACTTAAGGTTAGCTCTTCTTTCCCTAATGCCTTTTTAATTTTACAATGGTATTTCTCGCAAATTTTGCTTACAACAGTTTCATCCAAGGCTTGGTTTATCCCCACCATCATCTTCATATCCATAAGGCCCTTGATGACAAGGGAAGGTTTCTCCCCTAATTTGATAGCTAAATCCTTAACCGTAATAGGCAGCTCAAGCTCCAATTCTTTTAACTCAACCGCAGGCCACCCCGCCGTAGGCGGGGCTTTAGCCAAAGCCACAGGCGCTGCCTTAACTTCAATCTTAGGCTCTATCTTAATGGCTTCAGGCTTACTGATTATTTTAGGCGCGGGGATTTCTTTTTTAACTGCTGGCTTAGGAAGAATTACTACCTCTATCCTAGGTCCAGGCGTAATAATTTTCTCAATAGCGGGTTTTATCTTAATGACTGGCGCAACAAGTTTAACTTTCCCTTTTTTAAGATTAGCGGCTTTGGCTTTGGCTAAAGGAGACCAAACCACGGCCTTCCGGCCTGTGGCTTTGGCCCTAGTAACTCTTTTAACCTTAGTTGTCACCAACGCAATGGTTTTCTTGACCGGCTTAGTATGGGCATCCGCAACTTTATGCGCTGCCTTTTTCATCTTTAGAGCCGGCGTCTTCTTAATTATTTTCTTTTTCTCTTTTTGCTTTTTCTGCTTAAGCATTATTTTATACCTTCCTGTTTTTATAAACTCCATTAGAAGACTTCGTTTTCTAACGGAGCAATTTCTTAGCAGCAACTATCAATTTAGCTGCTTTTTTCTCGCCAATACCTTTAATTTTAGTCAGGCCTTCTTCTCCCGCCCTGGCAAGGTCTGACAATGAGTTTATCCCGGCGCATGATAAACTAAGCAGGGTTTTTTCTCCTATGCCTGATAATTCTTCTAAGGAAGCTTCGCCCTTTCCCTTTTTCTTTTCCTTTTTCTTATCCTTCTCCTGGGCCTTCTCGGCAGGCTTTTCTTCCTGAATTTTAACTTCAGCATCGCCGCCAACCGCCTTCTCCTTAGCCAATGCTTGCGCCTGAGTAGTCTTAGTGCGTATATCAAGTTCCCAGCCTATAAGCCTTGAGGCAAGCCGGACATTCTGGCCGTGCTTACCTATCGCCAGAGACAATTGGTCATCATCAACGATAACTTCGGCCTTCATTTTATCTTTTTCTAATTTTATCTCGGAAACCTTGGCCGGAGAAAGCGCGTTCTTAATATACTCCCGGATATCTTCGTTAAAACGCACAATATCGATCTTTTCGCCGTAAAGCTCGTTAACGATATTCCTCACTCTATTCCCACGCATGCCTACGCAGGCGCCCACGGAATCAACTTTATCATTCTTAGAATAAACCGATACCTTCGTCCGTTCCCCGGCCTGCCGGGATATGGCTTTTATTTCTACTATCCCCTCATAGATCTCCGGAACTTCAAGTTCAAAAAGTTTCTTTACCAAATTAGGATGCGCGCGCGATAAAATAATCTGAACCCCTCTGGCTTCCCTTTCCACACCCAACAAAAAGGCGCGGATGCGCTGTCCTTGTTTAAATTCTTCATTCGGAGACTGCTCACGTTTAATAAGTATGCCTTCGGCCTTACCCAAAAGATCTATGATAATATTCCCTCTTTCAAATCTATAGACCGTGCCGCTGACAATCTCTCCTACGCGGCCCTGAAATTCATTAAAGACCACCTCCTTCTCTGCCTCGCGTATCTTCTGGATTATAACCTGACGCGCGGTTGAAGCGGCGATACGGCCAAAGTCCAAAGAAGTAACTTCTTGACCGTTTCTATAAGCGTGTATCTTGCCGCTATTACGGTCAAGCTCTACCTTAAGCTCTTCTTCAGGCTTAAGGTCAATAACTCTTTTGGCAGCGCTAACCAAGGCGCTCTCCACCGCCTCAATTAAAACTTCTTTCTTGATTCCCTTTTCTCTCTCTATTTGTTCAATTATTGCTAATAATTCCTGGCTCATTTTTATATTCTCCGATTCTATTAAATTATAAGTCTTGCCTTATTAATTTTTAAAAAAGGCACCTCAATAAGGTTATCCTCTACGCTTATAAAAACACTATCTTCGCCTACCTTGTTAATCAAACCCTCCCACTCTAATTTACCGTTAATAAGTTCATTCAAGAAAAATCTTGCGCTTTTATTTAAACAACGCAAAAAATCATTTTTAGTCTTAAGCGGCCTATCTAACCCGGGAGAAGAAATCTCCAAGATATACCTACCTTGAATTATATCTTTTTCATCAAGCAACCCGCCTATGTCCCGGTTAAGTATTGCGCATTCATCTAGTGTTATCCCGCCCGTAAGCTTATCCGTTAAAATCCTTAAAACAAGATCTCTACCTTCATACCTGTAAATAATATCCACCAAGATTAAGTTTAAAGATTTTAAATAATCCTCCAACAAAATATTCAACTGACTAATAAGAACTTCCCTATCCATTTACCCCGTTAGAAACATCCTAAATAATATAACCCCCCTAGTTTCTAATGGGGTTTATCTCAAGCTTTAATTTCTTTAATAACTTCCTGCGCTGGTTTAATAATCTTATTTTGGGTGCGGCGGTCTTTAAGCTCTAACGAACCGTCTTTAAGCGCGCCCTTACCAATAATTACCTGCAAAGGTATCCCTAAAAGATCGGCGTCTTTAAACTTTACCCCTGCCCGCTCATCGCGGTCATCAAGAAGAACGTCAATTCCGGAAACTTGCAAATCTTTATATACGCTTAAGGCCATTGCCATAATATTCTTATCCGTTACATCCAAAGCCATAATGATAACCTTATAAGGGGCAAGCTCATTAGGCCAGATAATCCCGTCCTGATCGTGGTTCTCCTCGATTACCGCAGAGATTAAACGCGAGACGCCTAGGCCATAACAACCCATAATAATAGGCTGTAGTTTTCCCTTAGCGTCTAAAAAGTTGGCGCCCAGAGAAACGCTGTATTTAGTCCCCAACTTAAATATGTGCCCAACCTCAATGGCATTTACTTTCTCTAGTGGTTCTTTACATTTAGGGCATCTCTCTTTTGCGCCCTCCTCAAAAGTTCTGGAATATTTACACTTAGGGCAAGTTAAAACCAAATCTTCGCCGTCTGGGGCCACAACCATAAATTCATGCGAAACCTTTCCCCCCATAATTCCGGAATCTGCTTCAGGAATTAAGACATTAAGCCCGCATCTTTTAAAAATCCTTATATAAGCTTCATACATCGCCTGATAATTCTTATCCAGTCCGGCCGCATCACTATCAAAACTATAAGCGTCCTTCATGATAAATTCGCAGGCGCGGATTAAGCCATTTCGCGGCCGAATTTCATCGCGAAATTTAGTCTGAATTTGGTATAAAACTAACGGGAGTTGCTTGTAACTTGACACGTAATTCCTGACTAATTCGGTAATAATTTCCTCATGGGTCGGGCCTAAGCAAATCTTTCTATCCCGACGGTCAATAAACCTAAACATAACTTCGCCGATATCCTTATCCCGGCCCGAGCGCTGCCATAGCTCTAGAGGCTGTAACGCCGGAAGTAAAACCTCGGACGCGCTACAGGAATTCATCTCCTGACGGATTATACTCTGGATATTCTCTAAAACTTTTAAACCTAAAGGAAGATAAGAATAAACTCCGGCCATAAGCATGCGCACTAACCCCGCGCGCAAAAGAAGCTGATAACTTATTGATTCCGCTTCCTGCGGAGTCTCTTTTAAAGTCGGAATAAAAGTTTTTGTCCAGCGCATCACTTAAAAATCTCTTGGGGTAAATTTATACCTGCCTTATAGAATAAAGGGTAAAATACCGGTACTACTCCGGTAGCCCTAAACCTACCCTTGACTTTGCCTTCTTTACTTACCTCTTCAATTTCGTATACAAAAATATCCTCTAGAATAACTTGATAATCTTTTATTCCGTTTACCTGAGTCAGGCGTGTTATCTTCCTAGAGCCATCAGGTAACTGCTCCTGTTGAATAATAAGATTTACAGCTGCGGCTATCTGCCTATGCACGGCCTCCAAAGTTATGGGGATACCACTGGTTAAAACCATGGTCTCGAGCCTATGAATGACGTCTTGCGGGGAACCGGCGTGGATTACTGCCAAAGCTCCTCTATGGCCGGAACACATTGCCTGAAGCATATCCAAAGCCTCCGAACTTCTGATTTCTCCCAAAATAATCCTCCCCGGCCGCATACGTAGAGAATTCTTAAATAAATCTCTTATGGTTACTTCTCCCTTACCTTCGATATTAGGGTTTCTTGTTTCAAGCCTAATTACATGATCTTGAGCCAAGTGCAATTCCGCGGTATCTTCAATAGTAACAATACGTTCATCATTATTAATATATCCGGAGAGGACACCTAAGGCGGTAGTTTTTCCTGAACCAGTTGCTCCGGAAAAAAGCATATTGACTTTGGCCTTAATGCAGGCAATTAAAAAATCTGCCATACACCGGTCTAATGTCCCTAAACCAATCAGGTCTTCGACCGAGCGAATCTCCTCAAGGAATTTCCTGATTGTTACCACTGGGCCGTCTAACGCCAAAGGAGGTATGATAACATTCACCCGAGAGCCATCATCTAAGGAAATATCTACGTAAGGATATGATTCATCAATATGGCGCCGGGTAGGAGCAAGCATCTTTTGAACTACATACATAATCTGCTGGTCACTATCAAAGGTAATTGAAGATATTGTTTTTTTACCGTTCTTCTCCAGGTAAACCTTTTTGGGGCCGTTAATCATAATCTCGGTAATGCTCGGGTCTTTCATAAATTGCTCTATCGGGCCGAAACCGCTAAACTCATCGACTAACTCCCCGATTATTCTTTGCTTATCTTCTTCACCTAGGCCGTGCCGGGGACGATTTACTATACCCTCTATTATCAGCCTGATATTTTCCTTCAGCTCTTCCTTAGTGGCAGAAGCCTTATTCCATAGGCTGCTATACCGAGCAATGAAATCCCGCCTTATTTTATCTTTTAATGTTCCATCCATTTATTCCCCTTTCAGTTGTTTTAACAAGAGCTCCTCGCATTTGGAAAAAGAGATTTTACCTATAGCCTTTCCTCTTTTGAATAATAACCCATATTTTTTGCCGAAGGCAACGCCGATATCCGCTTCTTTGGCTTCGCCCGGTCCGTTAACCACGCAACCCATTATTGCTACCTTAAGCGGCCGAGTCCATAGCCGAAAATCCATAGCTGAAAGTCTTTTCTCTAAATTATTGACTATCTTCACTAAATCCACTTCGCAACGTCCGCAAGTAGGGCAACTGATAATTTCAGGCCCAAAACTGCGCAGGCCAAGCGACTCTAGGATAGCCTTAGCAGCATAAACTTCCTGAAGAGGATTATCTGTAAGCGATACCCTGATAGTATCCCCTATCCCCCCTAAAAGCAAAGCGCCTAAAGCAATACTTGACTTTATGGTTCCGGCAAAAGGAGAGCCGGTAGCAGTAACTCCCAAATGCAAAGGATAATCGCAAACCCTGGCTATCTTGCGGTAAGCCGTAACAGTATCCAATACATTAGATGCCTTCAGCGAAATTACCATATCGTAGAATTTAAATCCCTCCAGCATCTTTATATATGAAAGCGCGCTCTTAACTAATTTATCCGGCATCCCTGATTTCTGTGAGCCGGAATCTTTAACTGATCCCGAGTTTAAACCGATACGCAAAGGTATCCTAGATGATTTTAATGCGCTTATCACTTCCCTGACCTCTTCTTTTTTATAAATATTACCGGGATTAAGCCTGATTTTATCCGCGCCACAATCAATAGCCATAAGCGCAAGCCGATAATCAAAATGTATATCTGCAACTAAGGAAAGGCTAACCCTATTCTTTATCTTTTTAAATGCCTTAGCGTCATCCGCATCTTTTACCGCCAAACGCACAATCTGACACCCTGCATTCTCTAAATCAATAATCTGTTTAACGGCCTTCTCGATATCTGAAGTCTTAACCTTGACCATAGATTGTATAACAATAGGGCTTCCTCCTCCTATAATAAGGCCGCCGACCTTAACTACCCTTGTTTTATGCCTTTTAATCAACATGATTATTTAGTTACTGCTGAAAAACCCAGCAGTAACTTGATTACACAGATTTTAGAAAAGATTACACAGATTGTCTCGTGGGAGATTTAATCCGTGTAATCTGCTTCTAATCTTTTAATCAGAGAGCTCTGCATATTTTTTAGACTTTTTCAGAGCTCTCATTTAACGAAAAGCTTGGATATCTTATCCCCAAAATTTCTGACTATATCATTATAGGTTACAAAAACCGCCAGGAACATGATAAAAGAAATTCCGATCTTGTTAACTACCCGATCTGCCTTAAGGCTTAAAACCTTACCTCTTATTTTTTCTAAAGCCAGCAATACAATATGGCCTCCGTCTAATATAGGTAACGGCAAGAGGTTAAATATCGCAAGGCTTAAACTTAATACTGCCATCAAATGCAGGATAGCTATAACACCCAGCCTTACCGCTTTAGAGGTAATAAAGAAAATCCCCAGAGGCCCGGTCATAGACTCGCGCATAGAAAGCCTGCCGGTTACAAGGAAACCAAGGGCTTTATAGGTCATAATCGTCAAATCAAAAACTTTACTAAGGCCTAAGGAGAAGGATTTTAGAAAACCATGCCTTACTTCTACTACTTCATCAAAAGGAGTTATACCCAATAAACCGAATTTACGCTTCTGGCCTATCTGATCTTCCATCTGTTTCTCTTTTATTCGTACCGGAAGAATAAGTTCTTTATTTTCTCTTACAAATGATACTTTCACATAATCCTCGGACTTTTTGGCATAAATTATTTTCTGCAGATCTTCCCAATATTCTACTCTTTTACCGTCTATAGCAGAAATCTTATCCCCTATTTTAAGGCCTGCTTCCTGAGCGCCAAGCCCATCGATCAATCCCCCTACCTTAGTGGTCAACGTAGGGTAACCTACAAAACATATCAGCCAAAAGAACAAAATCCCCAAGACATAATTAAGCAAAGGCCCAAAAAATATTATCCAGAAACGCTTACCCGGCTTCTGCGATAAATATTCGTCGGGTCCGCCTTTATATTCCTCCAGGTTATCTCCTGCCATCTTCACGTAACCGCCTAGCGGGATAACGCTAATAGAATATTCCGTCTGGCCTTTTTTTATTTTGATTAATTTCCGGCCGAATCCCAGCGAAAATTCTTCAACCCGCACGCCAATCTTTTTAGCAATAATAAAATGCCCGAATTCATGAACGAGTATCAGTATACTCAAAATAAATAAGAAAATAAGCAAAACTAACATCTTAATTCAACCTCCGGGTAAGGCTATATGCTTCTTGCCTAGCCCAGTTATTAGCAGAACGAATATCATTAAGGGTGGGATTTAAACTATTCTTATGCCTACGCATAACCTTCGCCACTATTTCAGCTATCTCTATAAACTTTAATCTTTCTTTAAGGAATTCTTCCACTGCCACCTCATTTGCCGCATTCATTACCACCGGTAATGTGCCTAACTCTTCTGCCGCCTGATACGCTAACCCTAAACAGGGAAATCTTAAAATATCCGGTTTCTCAAAATTTAACGCCCTTAATTTATAAAAATCTATTCCGGGTAAAGAATTATTCAGCCTTTCCGGATAGGATAACGCGTATTGAATAGGTATACGCATATCCGTAACGGATATCTGCGCCAAGACAGCTCCGTCTACGAACTCAACCATAGAGTGAACCAACGCTTCAGGATGAATCAAGACTTTAACCTTATTACGACTCACATCAAATAAAAACATAGTTTCTAAAAGCTCCAAACCCTTATTCATAAGTGTCGCGGAATCTACGCTGATCTTCTTACCCATCTTCCATCTGGGATGTTTAAGCACCCTGGGTACAGATACGCTTTTTAAAACCCTGCCGCTCTCATGATAAAAAGGGCCCCCTGAGGCAGTAAGATAAATAGTTTTTAACCTGCCCCGGTCTTGGCCTTCAAGGCACTGCCATATTGCTGACTGTTCGCTGTCTACCGGGATAATCTTTACTCTTGCCCTATTAGATATACGCATAATAAGCGGCCCGGCCATAACCAAGGCCTCTTTGTTAGCTAAGGCAATATCCTTGCCGCTATCTATCGCGCTAAGTAAAGGCTCGAATGCAGCTGAACCGCTTATGGCGAACATAAACTGGCCTATTCTCTTATCTTTAATTAACTCAATTAGGCCTTCGTCATCGGAAAAAACTCTTACCTTGGGGCTTAAGTTCCTCTCAAGTTTAAACGCGGCTCCTTTATCCTTTAGGCAAACGAATAGAGGATGAAATTCCTTTATTTGGCCATCCAAAGTTTTTATGTCCGCGTTAGCGGATAAACCTATAACCCTAAATCTATCCGGAAACCTCCTTATAACACTAAGCGTATTCTTTCCGACAGATCCGGTTGAACCAAGTATGGCAATATTTTTCATTTTAATAAGGCTACGCTCATATAAAAATAAAATACCGGGGCAGTAAATAAGAGGCTGTCGATCTCATCCAGTACTCCGCCCATCCCCGGAAAGATATTGCCGGAATCCTTGACTTCGCAATCACGCTTGATTAAAGATTCGGAAAGATCTCCTAACTGAGCCAATACGCTTATACTTATGCCCAAAACTATAAGATGTAAATAATTAAAACCTAACAATGGCCTACAGGCTATGGCAGAAAAGACGCTAAAACCAACTCCTCCGATTGCGCCTTCAAAAGTCTTCTTTGGGCTTATGGCCGGAAAAAATGGAATCTTGCCAAAACGGCTGCCAATAAGATATGCCCCGATATCGCATGATTTCGTAATTAACAACACCGAAGCCAAAAGGCCCAAGCCGCTGCTTAGATACCTTATTTTAATTAAGAAACTAAAAAACCATGAAATATAAATTATCCCGAATATTGTGGTAGCTATGCCTATAATGGCGCCAGAATGCTCACGGCGCTTAAACTGCATAATGATAAGGAATACAAGAGCCAGGACAATAAATAAAAACTCCCAGCCATGGGTTAGCTCAAAACGAAACATTATGGACAAAGGAATAATGACCCCCATGCCTATACCGAAATATTTATAGGTGGATATCCCCTTCTTTTCAAGCATCAGGAAGAACTCATAAAGGCCCGCGGCGATAAATAGAGTAACTACCAAACCGCAAAGCCAGTCAATAAATATAACCCCAATAATCATAGCGACAAGCAGGCTTGAACTGGCTATTCTTTTTGTTAACATCCTCCAAACCTTCTCTCTCTTGCCTGATACTCTCCTACTGCGGCCTTCAAATCATTCGCTTTAAAATCAGGCCAAAACTTCTTAGAAAAATATAACTCCGTGTAAGAAATCTGCCAGAGCAGGAAATTGCTTATGCGCATCTCGCCGCTGGTGCGTATTAAAAGATCCGGATCCGGCAAGCCAAAGGTATAAAGCCAACCGCTAAATTTATCTATATCCAGATCATCTATATCCAATTCCTGAGATAATGCCGCCCGGGCAAATTTCTTAGCCGCTTCAACTATCTCCTGTCTTGAGCCGTAATTTAAGGCCAAGACTACGGTCAATCCGGTATTATCTTTAGTTTTCTGCTCTGCCCCTTTAATCTTCTTTTGTATACCTAAAGGCAAAGGCTCATCTTTACCAATAACCTTAAAACGGATATTATTCTTATGCATATCTCTAACCTCTCGATCAAGAAAGCTGCCGAAATAACGCATAAGCATATTAATTTCCCTCTTAGGCCTAGCCCAGTTCTCTGTGGAAAAGGCAAAAAACGTTACCACCTTAATACCTATCTCCGCGGCCGCCTTAACAATCTCTTTAACTCTCTTAACGCCTTCCCGATGCCCGGCAGTGCGAGATAGCCCGCGCTTACGCGCCCACCGTCCGTTACCGTCCATTATAATGGCGACGTGTTGAGGGATATTATTTTTATCAATCATAATGTAACCCAATAAACGCAACAAACCTTTAGCTATTTAACTTTTTATTAGCTATTTAACTTTTTATTGGTGGACACGATAATCTATATTCGGAAATATATTATCTTTATATTCAATATCTTCAAGCCAGTTATAATCAAGAGAATCCCCTTTTATATCATCATATAAACGGCCAAATTTTAAAAGGTGATCCTTAATGCGCCGCGTGGCGTATTCTGTATGCGTCCCTGCCCCTAAAATAAAGGCCCAGTCAGAACTCTGGGCTAGCAGCAGTTCGCGTAAAGCTTGGTTTAAGGCCCGTTTGGTTATCCCGTTTACATTAGGATATTGTTTAACTAGCTCCGTCATTCTATCTGAAGCCGCATGCAAATGCCGGTAAACCCAATCGTTCGAACCCTGTAACCACATCTCACTATAACCCTTCCAACCCCAGCTTGACATTGATGGGGTAAGCACCTGATTGCGCGGATTCTCATCTAAGTATTCCAGGGCCGTAGTCAAACGTAGCTCATCCTGATCAAGGGCAATCTTGCGGATTAAAAACTCAAGCCAAACCGGGCCCTCATACCACCAGTGGCCAAACAACTCCGCATCATAAGGAGAAACAATTATCGGCTTCTTCCCTAAAAGTTCATACAGGTATTCTACCTGCTTTTGACGGTTAAACATGAAATTTCCGGCGTGGGCTGCTGCTTTCTCGCGCCCCCATTGCGGCACATAAGGCTGTTTATGATTACCCGTTCCCGTAATACGGTAATACTTTATCCCGGTATTAGTCCGTATCCCATCAGGATGGATATAGGGTTTAATATAATCATATTCCAAATCAAAACCTATATCGCGGTAGAACTCACGGTAATTATAATCCCCCGGGTAACCTTCAATTGAAGACCAGACTTGCCTTGATGACTCTAAGTCTCTGGCAAAACAGGCAACCCCCGTCCCCTTGCAGTAGGCCGGAGCAAATACTCCGTATTTAGGCCTAGGCCTTCCATGCAAAATGCCATGAGAATCAACGAAGAAATAACGTAACCCCGCTTCTTTTAATATCTCGTCATGCCCTGGATGATAGCCGCATTCAGGAAGCCAAATACCACGAGGCCTCCTAGCGAATACACTCTCATAATGCGCTACGGCAACCTTTACCTGAGCGCGTACAGATTCCTTGCAAATATCCATAAGTGGGAAATATCCATGGGTAGCGCCGCAGGTAATAATCTCCAGCTTGCCTAAATCCTGAAACTTCTTAAACGCGCTAATTAAGTTACGATTATACCTCAAGAAGGTATCTCGGCTAGCCAAGAATTCATTAAGATACATAGAAGCCAAATTCTGAAACTCCGGCTGCCAGCGCGTCCTCTCGATCTCTTTATGCGCTAACTCAATAAGCCTATTGATATGTTTTAAGTAGCGCCCTTGAAGGAGGGGGTCACTAAGCATTGAGATTAAAGTCGGGCTTAACGTCATGGTGATACGAAAGTCAACACCGTCGTTGAGCAATCTTTCAAATACCATAATTAAAGGCACATAGGTCTCGGTTATCGCTTCATAAAGCCAGTCTTCCTCTAGGAAATCTTCGTGCTCCGGATGGCGCACGTAAGGAAGATGCCCATGCAAAACTAAACAAAGGTACCCTTTATGCATGTTAATGAGCCCCGACGCTCGCTTGCGCTTGGTCGGGGCGAATTAACCCCCGCCGATTTGATTCGATTTGATGCATCGAATCAAATCGAATCAGCGGGGGAAGTTCGGACAGATAAATTATGTCGCTTATAATCTTGTTACAGGGCTCCATAACTTATGTCCTCACTTATTTAGTTTCTCTATTTACAATTGGAGTAATGGTGCGTTCTTCTAAATTATCTTTTGAGACGGCCTTAACCGGAATAACTTGTTTACCGTTAGGTAAAGCAAAACGCAGGGTAAACGTCCCATCGCGCCTTAAGGCTATAGGCCTATTCTGGACAGTCACTTTAGCATCGGCTTGAGTTGCGCCATAGACAATCAGTTCGCAATTAACTTCCAGCCAAAAACTCCTTGAGGCCGGCCTTTTTACCGGACTAACCATAGAGGCAATCCCGGGTGAACTTATGATACCCTTGCGCCAGACGCCTCCAGCAGGAGAACTTCTGCCTAAACCAAGACCCATACCATAAAGTTTAGCGAACATATCATCGGGAATCATCCATTCCTCATCAGTAATCCAAGAGGGCCTATCAAGGGGAGTCTTTACGGCATTAGAACGCAATATAGTTATGAACTTGCCGTCGCTTAATATAAGCCCCAAATCTACGCACCACGATCTTCCGGCAGTGCCTATATCAATATACCAACTATTGGCAAACCCAGGTATCTCAATGTCAAAAAACCTGTTTGCATTTGAACCATTAAAAATAATGCTGCTCACATCATATACACGCAACACTCTTCTGGCTTTATAGAATGCATCCTTAAGTTCTGCTTTAAATTTATCCCAGATAGATTCTTTCGCCTCCCAGTAGGCATAAAGCCACCAAGGGTCGCGCACTACTAAAACTATTTTATCCCGGCCATATAAAGAAGGCAGTTCCCTTTTTAAACCGCCTTGCATAAGCATAGCCTTAGCATGCGAAAATTTTGCCGTGCCTATAGCTGCCCCCTGCTCCCTTAAGATATCTTTCTTAATACCTATCCGGGAAACAGATTTTATAATTTTCTTAGGCTTTCTGCTCTTCAGGACGGCCTTCTTTCGGATTATTTTTTTTACCTTTGCCTTTACGCGCGCTAATAATTTTTTCATAATCCCCTCCTTAATGAGTCCCGATACTCCTCCGACATATCGTCGGAGTCGGTCGGGGCGAATTATTGAACACAATTATGCGCCAAGGGCGCATCTAGTGAAATCCCGCGTCAGCGGGAACCCCGAAGCGTGCGTAGCAGATTTCGCAAGAAATCTGCAAGCGCTTACGCGAGGGGTAATCTATAAGTTGCGGCCTCACTAACAAAAAAAGGGAAAATTATCCCCTTTTAAAGAACTTTAAAAGAACCGTTCTTTGTCCACGCCTCTATTTCATTTCTTGGCCTTTTTGCTGTTTGCTAAAGCTTCCTTGAGGTCATCTTCCAATGCTTGCTTAAGCTTAGTTACCTTCTCCAGCTCCTCTTTAATACTCTGGCCTACCAATTGCTCTTGAACCAAAACCTTCTTAATAGCTTGAGAACTAGCCTTCTCTTCCTCCAGCTCTTTCTCTCTAGCTTTTAATTTCTCTAAGATTGCGGCTTTCTCCTTTGTAAATTTAATCATCTTTTCTTCAAGGTCCATCCTCTGCGCCATCTCTTTCCTTCTCGCAGAACTCTGGCTATACAGATTCGCGCAGGAACCTATATTAAAGACAAAGAGGATTAAACTTAAAACCGCCAATATGACTACTAACTTTCCCTTGGGCATCTCTTCCATTATTTATTTCAAGTTCTCTTTAGGCTCAAGAAGCCCTGATTCATCTCTTTTCAACGTATTGCCTTCTTTGACCTTAGTAACCTTAGGCTGGATAACAATCTCAACCCTGCGATTTAACTTTCTGCCTTCTCTTGTATCATTTGAGGCAACAGGGTGATACTCGCCAAAACCAATCGCCGAGATGCGTTCTGGAGAGATGCCTTTTTCGTTAACTAAAAAATGCAGCACGCTTAAAGAGCGCGCGGTTGACAACTCCCAGTTAGATTTCCAGTTGGAATATTTAATTTGGACATTATCAGTATAACCCTCTATACCTATATTAAAGTCGGCTACATTATCTTTTAATACCGAAGAGACCTTATCCAATAAAGAATAAGCCTTCTCTTTTATTTTGGCTTTACCGGAATCAAACAAAAGATCACCAACCACGGTAATAACTAGGCCCTTCTCCATCATCTCTAACTTTACCTGCTTATCAGATATCTCCTGGCCCAATCTATCCTCTAATAGTTTCTTGGCAGAAGCAAGCTCGTCTAATTGGTTAGAAAGTTCTTCAATCTTTTGCGCGTCCGAACGCCTGCCACTTTGAAATATAAATGTGCATCCTACCAAGGCAAAACTCATAAATACTGCTAAACCGGTTTTAAATATCCTTTCCATAGTTCACCTCTCCTTGTATAAAAAGTACACACCGGCCTCTCCCCCGAAAGGGCGCACTTGGCAATCATTTATGCCAAGGTGCAAATAAAGCCGGGTGTTTTCTTATGAATTTTAATATAGCACAAGCTCAATTAACAGTCAAGAAAAATCGTATCTTCTCTGGATGAACCCACTGAAACCATGTTCACCTTAACCTTAAGCATCTCTCTAAGCCTGTTAAGATACACCCTGGCATTAGGATGTAACTCTTTATAACACCTTGGCTTATTTGAAGTCTCAGGCCAACCAGGGGCTTCTTCATATACCGGCTTAACCTTGCTCAAGGCCTCAAAGTCTTGGGGAAATTCGTGTAGAAGCTTACCTTTATATCTATAGGCAGTGCATATCTTAATCTTTCTTAAACCATTCAATACATCCATTTTCATAATCACTAACTCCGATATCCCGTTAATCATAACCGCCTCTCTTACCATCAACGCGTCAAACCATCCGCATCTTCTCGGACGGCCGGTAGTCGAACCGAATTCATTTCCTTTTTTACGCATAAACTTGCCAAATTCTAAAGAGAATTCCGTCGGAAAAGGCCCTTCGCCTACCCTTGTAGTGTAAGCCTTAGCTACGCCGATAACCTTGTCTATCTTAACCGGAGATACACCACTGCCTATGCAAGCTCCACCGCTGGTAGTGGAAGAAGAAGTAACAAAAGGATAGGTGCCAAAATCAATATCCAAAAAAGTCCCTTGGGCACCTTCAAAAAGAATATCTTTTTTATCGCAGGCCGCTTCATTCAAAAGAAGCATGGTATTAGAGATATAAGAGGCGAACAAATTACCATAATTAATATACTCGCGGTATATGGCCTTAAAATCAAAACCCGGGTGCCTATAGACCTTTTTAAAAATCTCATTCTTTTCTTTTAAATTATCTTTTAACTTCTCAGCAAAGACTTTCGGATTTAAAAGATCCGCCATACGGATACCGCAACGGTTAATTTTGTCCGCATAGCAGGGGCCGATACCCCTTCCAGTAGTGCCTATCTTATGCTCTCTTTTAGCCTCCCTAAGCTGATCTAATATCCTATGATACGGCATAATTACATGCGCGAGAGAAGAAATCTTAAACCGGCCGCTTATATTAATCCCTGCCCTCTTTAGCCCTTCTATCTCATTTTGAAGGACGAGAGGGTCAATAACCACCCCATTGCCTATGCAGCAGACCTTATGCTTATGCAGTATCCCCGAAGGCATAAGATGGAATATATATTCTTTATCCCCCACCACCACGGTATGCCCGGCATTATTCCCGCCCTGATAACGCACGATATAATCCACCTTTTGGGATAAAATATCCACTATCTTGCCCTTGCCTTCATCTCCCCATTGTGTGCCTATTATTACTATATTCATAAGATATTTGGTCGATAGACTATAGGCTATAGACTATAGTCCCGCTCATTTTTAGATTAGGGAGTCATGGTGAATAGCTTCCGAGCTATTTCCGGATTCTTCGCGATAAATTTAAGCTCATCATCAACAAGGGGCTTTTGATTATGCACATTGGCGTATCTGACTAATTCTAAGATTTCGGCTGCCTGTGCATCATCGCGGAAAGCAACCTCTATCTTCTCATAAACATTCCTAAATCCTTTTATCCCAGAATACTCTCCGGCAGTAATCTTACGCCCGGTTTCAATTATTTCCGGCTCTCCCCTGCCTAATTCCTCATAATCATACAACTCATAATTACGCCTGTCCTTCAGGGCCCCGTCGGCATGAATACCGGATTCATGAGCAAAGGCATTTGCGCCTATGCCCGGTTGATTTATGGGGATAGGGACACCAAAGGCATAGGAGGCATATTTACAGATCTTCCAAGCTTTTTTTAAATTTACTTTATCGTCAAGGAATAGGCCTTGCATACCGCTTCCGTATTTTATGGCCAAAACTACCGAAACTAAATCTGCATTCCCCGCGCGCTCTCCCATGCCATTAACACAGGTATTGATATAGGCGTCTACCCCTGCGTCATTGGCTGCCTTGGCCCCGGCAATGGAATTAGCCACAACTAACCCTAAATCATTATGGCAATGCACTTCTATCGGAATATTCACCGCCTCTGTTAGCAGCTTTATCCTCTCATATATACTAAAAGGCGTATCATAACCTAAGGTATCGCAATACCGAATTCTTTGGGCCCCGGCAGCCTTGGCACTTAAGGCAAACTCAATCAGGTAATCTATCCTCGTGCGCGAGGCATCCTCGGCATTTACGCCTATAGATTCAGCGCCCAGCCGTACCGCCTCCTTAACCGCATCAGACATCTCCTTAATCACTGATTTATGGTCAAGCTTACCTTTGAATTTATGCACAATCATCTGATCAGACGTAGATATAGATAAATTAATATGCTTAAGATTCGGAACTAATTTAAAGGCGTTTTTCACATCATCCTTTATGGCCCTGAGCCATCCGCTTAATCTTATGGTAAAAAGAGGGTCTTTTTTAGCTAATTCCAGATTCGCATTAAGATAGTTCGTTTCATGACGCGTGACGGGAAAACCAAACTCCGACTGAAATACGCCCATCTCATTTAAGTAAATATTAAGCATGGTCTTCTGAAGCTTGGAAAGGCATATGCGCGAAGTCTGCACGCCATCGCGATTAGTTACATCAATGATATATATCTTCGGTTTAGCCGCCATATCTCCTCACTTTCCCTCGGGAAGAGAACAGATTACAGAGTACGGATTACAGAAATATTTTCTCTGTTCTCTGTTCTCTGTAATCTAAATTATTTCTTAAGTATCTTTTTAAAATCTTCCTTAGCAAGAACTCCCTTAGAACCGAATATTTCCTGATTATTCAAAAGATAAGTGGGCCCGAACATAATCTTAAGTTCGCTATTTAAGGCAATATTCTCTTTAAGCAAGGATTCCCCCTCGCCGCCTCTGGCACAAGCCTTTATTTTTTCTGTATCTAAGCCTTTCAGGCAATCATCCCACCAAGAACTATTGATATTTTTTGCCCTGCAGGAGAGATAATCCGAGAAGACGTTAGGATAGTATTTTTGCACGCATACCGCGCGCAAATCATCCTCAGTCTCCAATATGCCTGTAGGCGTATCAATTTTATCTCCCTGCTGAATTGCTAAGAAGTGTATCCGGGGATCAAGCTCCCTGATTGCTTCCAAAATCCCGAAGGCATTCTTATCGTATAGGCTCAAGAAAAGATCCAAACGGCCGTTAACTTTTTTTCTGTTCAAAAACCAAGAAACGCCGCTGACTTCGTATTTCAACATATAAAAACCACCCTTCTCTTCTAACTTATCCTTTAAATTGCTAAACCCCCGCTCTCTATCTACCTCCTTACCTAAAAGATAGGCCGGGAGTCCGGAAATATTCAATTCCTCAACCAATCTTGCCGCCTTTTTTTCCGGATAATAAAGGTAAACTGCCTTCAAACCGGGAAATTGCTCTTTAAGAAAATCTGAGACCTTTTCAGCATTGCAAGTTAAACAATTTTTAAATGTAATTACGGTTAAATTAACCTTGGCTGCCTCGTTAAATAAACAGCGGGCGCCTATATTCCCCGCATTCTGGCAAGAACCGGCAAAGCCTTTCTTTTTACAATCTCCGTCGGAGAAACAGCGCGGCAATATGGAAATAATCCCGGGGTCATCATTAATCTTGTCGGATAACCGAATCTCTTCTGCCTTACAATTAACCACCCTGCCATCTTCTATGCTTAAGGCTGCCTTCCCAAGCATACGGCCCTGCCAGGCTGGCTTTAAAATAACCGTGCTCCCGGATTTGACGAGAGATTCCTGTTGCAGGTGGTTATGCCCATCAATAAGGATATCTATTCCGGAAACGGCATTAATTAATTTTAAGTCTTCCTCTTCCCCAAGATTGCTTAAGACGATAATAACGCTAGCGCCGCTTTTTTTAAGAGAAGCTATTGAATCCTTTAAGGGGATAACCGGCTCGGTAAACTTTAAGCCCTGTAACTTTTCTTTAGCCTTAGCATTAGTTAAGCCTATAATCCCAAAACTTACGCCGCCGGCATCATGTATAATATAAGGCGATATCTTATCGGACTTAAGATTAACGGAGATAAATCGCAATTTTGATTTACCGATATTCTCCTCTAAAAACCCTTCTCCAAAATTAAACTCGTCATCGCTAATATTAACTGCGTCATACTGCATTAATTCCATGGCGCGCAAGTTTATAGCGGCCCTTCGCATATCCAACTGGGTATTCTGGGTATTCTGGTCTAAGAGCCCGGAGCTGAAAAAATTTCCGGAATCTAAAAGCAGTATATCAGGATTGGTTTTCCTTAATTGCTTGATTAAGGCAGCCCTGCGCGCTACTCCGCCATCCGGCTCTATCGGGCAATGACAGGGATAAAGCATGGCATGAGTCTCCCCGGTGTAAAGCAAAGTAACTTCTTTGGCAAAAGCAGCTGCGCAATTCAGAAACCAGAAAACGGAAACTAATAACCCAAAAATAAGTATTTTTTTCACCCCGCACCTTCTAAAATATTCATAGTTAGATATTTTAGAGGTGTGGGGTAATGAATTAAAAGAAGGGGCGAGGTTCATATTCTTATCCCTTTCACCATCAATATATTCTCAAGTTTCTTTATCTTATCCACGGTCTCAATTGATATAGGGCTATCTATATTCAAGACGCTAATCGCCTTCCCGCCCGGCTTGTCACGGCCAAAGGTCATCGCCGCGATATTTATATTGTGTTTACCCAAAAACGTCCCGAGGATACCGATTAAACCCGGCCTATCCCAGTTTTCAATATAAATCATATTGCCCAAAGGAGCCAACTCAACATAATACTCATCAATCTTGACAATCCTAGGCTGTTTGTTTCCGGATAAGGTGCCGAAGATAATCCTCGTCTCCTTATCGGTTTTAATCTCAAGCTGAATAAGATTTACAAATTCATTCTCCTTGGAAGATTTTGCCTCTTTAATCTTAATTCCCCTCTCTTTAGCCAAAGAAACAGCGTTAATAAAATTTACCGTTTCTTTCAATATCGGAGAAAGCAGGCCTTTAGATAAAGCCATGGTTAACGGGCTTAAATCATACGCGGCTATTCCCCCGCTATAACTTATATCTAACTCTTGAAATCTCCCCTCCACAAGCTGTCCGGAGAATGCGCCTAATCTCTCCGCCAATGCTATATAAGGATCAAGTATCTTGCAAACTTCAGCTTCCAAACAAGGATAATTTGCGGCATTGCGTATACCTTTACCTAATAATGCATCGCGCACAATCTCAGCAACTTCAATAGCCACATTTACCTGCGCCTCTTCAGTGGAAGCGCCTAAATGAGGAGTAACAATAACATTATCCAGCCTTAAGAGTTCACTCTCGGGAGCAATCGGTTCTTTTTCAAAAACATCCAGAGCCGCGCCGCTAACCTTGCCTTCTTTCAACGCATTGACTAAAGCCGCCTCATCTACAATCCCGCCCCTGGCGCAATTAATAATACGCACGCCTTTCTTCATTAAAACAAACTGTTTATCTGAGACCATATGCTTTGTTTCGTCAGTCATCGGTGTATGTACGGTAATATAATCTGCCTGCTCGAATAAATCTTTAAGCTCTACGACCTCTACCCCTAAAGACTCGGCGACATCGCGCGAAAGAAAAGGGTCATAGGTTAAAACACGCATCCCAAATGACAAAACTCGTTTGGCCACTTCCTTGCCTATCCTGCCAAAACCAATTATACCTAGGACTTTGGAATAAAGCTCAACTCCCATAAATTTGGAACGTTTCCACTCGCCCTTCTTAGCAGAGGCGCTTGCCTGAGGGATATTACGCGAAAGCGCTAAAATCATGCTCACCGTGTGCTCGGCGGTAGAAATGGTATTCGCGCCGGGGGTATTCATGACAATTATTCCTTTTTGAGTGGCTGCGTCTAAATCCACATTATCCAGGCCGACCCCTGCGCGGCCAATAACTTTAAGCCTTGAGGCGGCACTAATGATATCTTTGGTGACTTTAGTGGCGCTACGCACCAAAAGCGCATCATAATCTTTTATAATCTCTCTCAGCTCGCCGGGCTTAAGATCAGTTTTTACATCAACCTGAAACTCTTTAACCTTTTTTAAAATCTTTAAACCCTCATCAGAAAGAGGGTCGCTGACTAAAATTTTAATCATTATTATAGCTCCTTAATTTATAAAAATACTTCTTCTGCCGCCTTAATACCCGAACCTAATTGAAACTTATAACCCATCTGCGTCAAGACTTTTTCTAAACACGAGATACCGGTAATAATATCAAACTCCTCAATAAAACCCATATGCGCAATCCTGAAAATTTTGCCCTTTAGCTTACCCTGTCCGCCGGCAATAGTCACCCCGTAACTATCGCGCATAGTCTTGACTAATTTTTCTCCGTCTAAACCTACGGGGACACAAACTGCGGTAACCACGTCTGAAGAAGCGGTTGGCGCAAATATTGCCAGGCCCAAGGCCTTCATTGCTGCCCGGGTAGCGTCTGCCATCTTTCTATGCCTTAAGAAGATATTCTCCAGCCCATCCTGCTTTATTATTTTAAACGCTTCCGTTAAAGCGATAATCAAGGTAATTGCCGGCGTAAAAGGGGTATCCGTCTTATCTAATGCCTTCTTGGCTTCCCTTAAATCCAAATAATAACGCGGGCTCTTAGACGCCTCAATTAGTTTGAAGGCCTTAGGGCTTACTGAGATAAAACTTAACCCCGGAGGAAGCATAAGGCCCTTTTGCGAACCGGAAACAACAATATCGCAAGACCAGGCATCAGTCTTTAAATCAATTGCGCCCAATCCGCTTATGGCATCTACGACTAAAACTGCTTCCGTATTTTTTACTACCTTGCCGATACTGGCGATATCATTTACTACGCCGGTAGAAGTTTCACATAAAGTAGTAAATACCGCTTTTATTTTAGAATTAGCCTTTAGTTTTTGCTCTACAAGAAAAGGATTAACCGCCTTGCCCCATTCTACGTCAATAACCTCAACCGTTATACCATAGGCATAGCAGATTTCCGTCCATCTCTCGCCAAATTTACCGCCCTGAACAACCAAGGCTGTGTCCCCTGCGGATAAAAGATTAGTTACCGATGCCTCCATAGCGCCTGTGCCTGAAGAAGCTAAGATAAAGACGTCGTTCTTAGTTTGATACACATATTTTAAGCCTTCGCTTACCTCTTTTAATATTGCCTGAAACTGCGGGGTACGGTGATGAATAATCGGCCGGCTCATCGCCTCTAAAACCTGCGGCGGAAGAGGCGTTGGTCCGGGTGTTAATAAATAATTCTTGTGCATCTGTTGACCCTCCTCTAATTTTTAGTTTTCAGTTTTTAGTTTTGTTATTATTTTTCTTACCCGGCATGATTACTTCATCTACTATTCCGTATACCTTAGCCTCATCAGCAGACATAAAATAATCCCTGTCGGTATCCTTCTGAACCTTCTCCAGCGCCTGGCCGGTATGCTGCGCGAGTATCTGATTAATTTTATCGCGCATATTCAGGATTTCTTTGGCATGGCGCGAAATATCTTCCGCCTGGCCCTGGATTCCTCCCCAAGGCTGATGAATCATAATCCTGGCATTAGGCAGAGATTGCCGTTTACCTTTTGTGCCAGCGCATAAGATTAGGGCGCCCATACTCGAGGCCTGCCCTATGCAATAGGTGGCTATATCGCATTTAACAAACTGCATGGTATCATATATAGCTAAACCTGCGGTAACCGAGCCGCCGGGAGAATTGATATAAACATTTATATCCTTATTAAAATCCTCCATCTGTAGAAATAAAATCTGGGCGATAATCAGGTTAGCCACATAATCGTCAACAGGGGTCCCGATAAATACTATACGGTCTTTAAGCAGCCGGGAATATATATCATAGGCCCTTTCATAACCGCGAGCCGTCTGCTCAATAACCATAGGGACTAAAGTCTGATTTTTGATAACCATAAACACCTCCTTACCCATAAGGGCACACCCGCGCAATTTCCCCACGAGGGGGACACTGGCGCAATTCCAATAAGCGCCAGGTGCATATTAGCGCGGGGTGTTGCGCAGAAGCGCACACCGGCCCATCCAATTGGGCCGAGTGTTGTTTTTTAAGCCGCTATATTCCAATTTGCCTCTCTTAATAAAAATTCCATTACCCGGCGCGGCATATGTTCATCAGGAGCAATATTCTCTTTTTTGGCTATCGCTAAAAGGACTAAATAAACCTTAACCTGATTTTTAGCTTCGGGCTCCAGTTCCTCGCGCATCTTTTGAGCCTGTTCTTCTATTTTATCGGCCGGGATACCTTTTAAAGCCAAATCCACCTTGGCCTGGCGAAGCATATCCTCCAATTGTCTCTTAACTAAAGACTGGGGCAATTTAAAATCCAACCCCTTGACCAAATCCTCAATAATCCCACTTTCTACTTTCTGCCGCTCGGCATTCTCTTTCTGGATAAAAACCTGCTTCTCCAAGACATTTTCCAGCTGGGCCAAAGAAGGATAACCCAAAGACTTAGCTAAGTTATCGTCTATCTTCTCTAACTTACGCGATTCTTTCAATGAATCAATGGCGCGCTTTACTTCATCGCTCGAAACACTTACATTCTTATAATTGATTTTAATGCCCTTATAATCTTTTACATCAATCTCGGGGCTAATCTCTACTCTGGCCTTAAAAGAAAGTTTATCACGGTCTAATTTCACCTCGGATATCTTAGGCAAGTCAATAACATCAAGCCCCTCTTTGTTAATAGCCTGATTATAAATATCCGGGATTAACTCCTCTAAGACCTGCTTGTGCGCATAGCTGCCGTATTGCTTCTCCAAGATATCCCGCGGAGCGTGCCCGGGACGAAACCCCGGAACCTTGGCCTCACTTAAGATACGTTTAAATACATCTTCAAATTTGTCCTTAACCATATCGCCGCTTACCTCAACATTAATTTCTCTTGTATTACCATCAATCTTCTTTACTTCGGTATTCATTCTTTTCCTTCTATCCCGACTCGCAAGCTTGTGGCGAAATTCTCTTCGATAATTTCACCACGCTCCTCGGGATAAATTCGCCCCCGTCGTTTTGATTCGCTTTGCGGATGCAAAACGAATCAGCGGGGGGCTCATTTACATTCTAAATTTTTCCCCCAGATAGACCTGCCGCGCCTGCGCGTTATTAATAAGTTCGTTAGCTGTCCCGGAAATAAGAATTTTACCTCCAGCAATAAGATACGCGCGGTCAGTTATTAAAAGTGTCTCCCTTACGTTGTGGTCAGTAAGCAAAATCCCTAATCCCTTTCCCTTTAACTCTTTAATAATCTCCTGCGCCTCATTAACCACAATAGGGTCAATGCCTGAAAAAGGCTCATCCAAAAGTATAAAAGAAGGGTTAGTGACCAATGCCCGGGTAATCTCTAATCTTCTCCTCTCGCCCCCTGATAAAGTATAAGACTTATTCTTCCTTAAATGCGCGATGTTTAATTCATTAAGGAGGCTGTCTAATCTTGCCTTCCTCTCGGACCTGCCTATAGGTAATGTCTCTAAAATCGCTAAGATATTTTCTTCAACGGTCAGCTTCCTAAAGATTGAGGGCTCCTGCGAAAGGTAACTTATCCCGAAACGGCAACGTTCATGAATGGGAAGATTGGTAATATCATAATTATCAAAGATTATCTTGCCGCGGTTAGGGGGGATGATACCTACGATCATATAAAATGTCGTAGTTTTGCCTGCACCATTAGGGCCTAAAAGACCGACGATCTCGCCGCGTTTAACCAGAATATCAACCCCACAGACAACTTCCCGGGCGTTATATGATTTGCTTAAATCCTTAATTTCCAAAAGATGCATTCTTAAACTCTTCTGTGGAATAAAAAACTAACTTAGGGTGGCCGCTTAAAACCACTTTCTTATCCAGGGCTGTATATATTGCCTCCTGGCTATAAGAAATATTCTCTCCGCGCACGATCTTTACATTACCGCTGGCGATTATTTTATCTATGCTATTTGCCATGGACTTGGTTGTTTTATCTGCCTTCGCGCTATTGTCACCCGTCATAAAATAAAGGTCCATCTTATCGCTATAGATTATCAAATCCAGCTTTTCTACTTTAACATTATCATTAAAAGAAGCAATATTTTTTTCGTAGTCCACTATCAATTGGCCATCGCAGGTAATTATAATCTTATCCTTAAGCGCCAGCTCTTTAAGGCTATCTTTTTCCGAGTTAATATCCACGCGCACATCTTTATTCAAGGCTACTTTCTTTAGGCTTTGTTCGCCGTGCGCTCCGGTACCCACAATGGCTATATTGTCTTTCTCTATATTTACCTTATCTTCTGTAGTCACTACCTGGTTTTTCCTGTCCCAATCCATAGAATTAGTAGTAAGCTTTGCCCCTTTAGAAGTCGTGATCACCACATCCTTCTCTAAATGCACTTTGCCGTCAGTTTTATTAAAATCACCTGTTTTAGCGGTAAGATTGACATTTTCTTCCTTGCCATATAAGTTACCGTCCACGTCTTTTAGTTTAACTACTTCTGTGAAGATATCCGCGGATTTACCGGATATATCCCAGCTTTTTTTACCTTTATCTTCGTAACCGGATATGGAAAAATCACTTATCTGCTGGTCAGCTTCGCCTGCTGGCTGCGAAGCGGCCAAGCAGGCACCCAAAAACCCAAAAATCCAAAAACTCAAAAACAAAAAAACAGTTTTCCCGTTTTTCGGTTTTTTAGTTTTTACATTAAAGACCATAGAATTTTACAATATCTTCCCATTTACCTTGAGCCTTAAGGATTAATTCCGCTATCTCGCGCACTGCCCCGCGGCCGCCATATCTTATCGTTATATAAGAAGCAGCCTGTTTTATCTCCGGGCAGGCATTAAATACCGCAACACCCAAACCCACAAGTTTCATTAAACCTAAATCCACTAAATCATCCCCGACAAAACAAACTTCATCTTTTGAGACATTATATTTTTTAAGCAGCTTGCCCAATATAGCGCTCTTGGGGGAGACATCACTAAAAATCTCAGCCACACGCATATCTCTCGCGCGCGGCTTGATCGTTCGTGAACCCTTAGCGGTAATAAGAACGGTTTTAATGCCCGCCTTGTTTAGAACATAAACCCCTAACCCATCATGCACGTCAAAAAACTTTGAGTCGCGGCCTTTAGAATCATAAACGATGCGCCCATCAGTAAGCACGCCATCAACATCTAAAAGAAGGAGCCTTATCTTCTTGGCACGTTCTTTTAAGCTTTCTTTTACCCCATTAGAAACTATTTTATTGACATTTGCCTGCGTGGTGTTTCTAACGGGGTTCACTTCCATATTTGACATATCAAACGAGGCCTACTTTAAGTAAATCCTGCACATCTAATAAACCTATCGGACGCCTGCTTTTATCTACCACCGGCAGCTCATCAATCCTCTTCTCATGTAAAATACGCATTGCCTCAGCTGCCAACATCTCTTGGTAAATTACGGTTGGATTATTAGTCATCACCTCTTTAATCTTGCGGATAGGAAGCGCGCTATCTGTTTCAAAATTACGGCGTAAATCTCCATCGGTAAATATCCCGATTAGTTTACCGGACTTATCAACAACCGTAGCCGAGCCTGCGCGCGCAGAAGTAATTTTTAAGAGGACACTTGAGACCTTTTCGTCTGCTTTGACTATCGGGTTAGCCTTGCCTGTGCGCATAATATCCGCCACCTTTAAAAGCAGGCGCAGGCCCAATGCGCCGCCCAGATGAAAAAAAGCAAAATCCTTCTCTTTAAATCCTTTCGATTCTAATAAGCATACTGCTAAGGCATCGCTCATCGCTAAGGTTGCCGTAGTAGAAGCGGTAGGAGTTAAGCCCAAAGGGCAGGCTTCTTTTTTTACAGATACATCCAAGACTACATCGCTGTATTTAGCCAAGATTGATTTAATATTGCCGGTTAAGGCAATAACCTTACAACCTATTTTCTTTAAAAGAGGCAAGAGCTTCTTCAGCTCTTCGGTTGAGCCGCTGTTAGATAGGATAATAACTACATCCTCAGAAGTAACTTTGCCTAAATCTCCGTGGATTGCTTCAGCGGTATGCAGGAATAAACTGGGGGTACCGGTAGAAGCCAAGGTCGCGGATAATTTCTGGGCGATAATTCCGGTTTTACCCATCCCGCTTACTATAGCCCTGCCTTTAGTCTTTAAGACCAAATTCACGGCACGCTTAAAATTACTATCAATACGGCTTTTTAGGTTTTTAACGGCATTGGCCTCAATTGCCAAAACCTCTTTCCCTCTCTTTAATATATTTATCCTCTTCATTCTAACCATTCTGCCCTAATGCCTCCCGTATCTTTTTAACCTGTTTAAGCAGTTTTTCTAAATCTTCCAAATTAATCATATTCGGCCCGTCGCAAAGAGCCTTGGCCGGCTCAGGATGCACTTCCAAGAATAACCCATCACAGCCAAAAGCAACCGCTGCCCGGGATAAACCCTCCACAAATTCGCGTTGGCCCCCAGAACAGCTTCCTCTCCCTCCGGGGATTTGAATGCTATGCGTCGCGTCATAAACTACCGGATAGCCAAATTCGCGCATAATCTGTAAAGCCCTAAAATCCGTGACTAAATTATTGTATCCGAAAGCTACCCCGCGCTCAGTAATAATAATCTTTTTATTCCCCGTAGATTCTGCTTTTTTAATTATGGGCAAAATATCCCAAGGCGCCAAAAACTGCCCTTTCTTTATGTTCACCGCTTTGCCTGTCTTAGCGGCGGCTACTACAATATCTGTCTGACGGCATAAAAAGGCGGGTATCTGGATAATATCCAAAACCTCCGCCGCCTCGGAAACATCTTTTACGCAGTGCACATCGCTTAGGATCGGGCATTTAACCTTGGCCTTAACCTTATTTAAGACATCCAATCCCTTTTTTATCCCTGGCCCGCGGAAAGACTCTAAAGACATGCGGTTGGCTTTATCAAAACTGGATTTAAAAATATAGGGGATCCCTAACTTAACAGTAATATCCTTAATCCTCTTGGCGGTATTAAGGCAGAGGTTCTCTGACTCAATCACGCATGGCCCGGCAATCAGGACTAATTTGTTCTTATCGCCTATCTGGATATTTTTTACAGGCACCTGATACATTATATTTTCTCTTTCTTAAGAAACTCTTTAACTCTTTCCAATTCCTCAGGCGTATCCACGCCTATGGTATCAAATTTAGTTTCAATAACTTTAATCTTAAAACCTTCTTCAATGACCCTTAACTGCTCTAATTTCTCTATGTTCTCCAAATTGGAGGCCGGTAGGTTTTTGTAAATAAAGAGGAAATCCTTGGTATAGCCGTATAAGCCAATATGCTTGAAATACGCCGGCTGCTTAATATCGGAGTTAACCGCTAAATACGGAATGGCAGCGCGGGAAAAATATAAGGCAAAATTATTCTTATCCACAACCACCTTAACTACATTAGGGTCATTAATCAACTTTAAGTCATCTATCTTTTTCATAACCGTAGCCATAGCTATTGACGAATTATCCAGGAGGGCGCGGGCAACGCTATCTATCATCGTAGGATGAATCAAAGGCTCATCTCCCTGAATATTCACGACAATCTTAACATCTAAAGGATTGACTACCTCGGCGAGCCTATCCGTACCGGAGGCATGGCCCTTGGAGGTCATCACTACTTTAGCCCCGAATTTACGGGCAGCATCTGCCACTGCCTCATGGTCACAGGCAATGATTACCTCATCCAGCAACCTTGCCTGCTTAGCCCTCTCCCAGACATGCTGGAGCATCGGCTTACCCAAAATATCCGCGAGCACCTTGCCTTCAAAACGAGTAGAAGAATATCTTGCCGGTATTACTCCGATTACCTCCATTTGCCCTCGCTTCTCTCGGGAGATCTATACTCTATTCTTGCTAATAACTCTTTTCTATTAGTAGCGGCAGTTCCCACCTTACCCACCACGATACCCGCAGCAAAGTTTGCCAGATGCGCTGCTTCAAGTTTAGTTGCACCTGCGCAAAGGCCCAGGGTAAAAGTGGCGATTACCGTATCTCCCGCTCCCGAAACATCAAAGACCTCTTGAGCTACCGTAGGGATATGCGTCATCCTAGAGCCTCTCTCAAATAATTTCATCCCCTGCTCTCCTAAGGTAACCAATAGTGACTCTAATTCCAGATACTCTAATATCCGGCTTCCTGCAGCGTCAATATCTTTATCCGTAAAGAGCCTGTCGCTATCTAACTTAAGTTTATTCTTTTTATCCTTAATCTTTAAATTCCTTACCCCATTCTCCAATTCCTTGCGGTTAGGGGTAATTGAGGTAACCCCGCGGTAATACTGGAAGTGGTCTTCTTTGGGGTCAACTAAAATAATTTTTTTATGCGTTTGGGCAAATAGAATTAATCCCTCAAGTAACTGAGGGTTGATAACTCCCTTGCCGTAATCTTCAATAATTATAGCATCAAAACCGCTGATATTCTTTTTAATAAAATTAAATATACCCCGCGTAGTTTCTTGAGGCAACGGTTCGGTATGCTCCCAGTCAACCCTAACCACCTGTTGATGCCCGGCGATAATGCGGGTCTTGACTGTGGTGTATCTATCCGGCACAACCAATATGCCTTTGGTTTCTATCTTTTTTTTCTTTAGTTCCTCCAGAAGCAAATTGGCATTCTTATCGCTTCCGATAACCCCGGTTAAAGAAACTCTAGCCCCGTAGGAACGGATATTATTCGCTACATTCGCCGCTCCGCCCGCCATATGGGTCAACTTATTCGCCCAGACTACCGGAACCGGCGCCTCAGGAGAAATCCTCTCTACCTTACCCCAGATGTATTCATCCAATATCAGGTCACCGATAACCAATACCCGGGGCTGATTTAATTTCTGGGCTATTAATTTTAATTTATTTTTCATCTCTCTCATATGCGTTCAATTACAGCCTGTGCTAACAAAGGCAGTATTATTTCATGATGCCCGATAATATAATAACCTCTTCCCCCTGAGGCAACCGGCCTCAAGGCTACATTTTGCGCTGGCCGGTATTGATAAATCATATCAAAGGCCGCAGCAGTAAAGTCCTTGACCTTGGTCCCTAAATTACGCGCCATATTGAGCGCCTTTAAAAACACTTCCGGCAAGATTACCGCTGAGCCAAAATTTAAAACCACCCCGCCATTATTTAACTGACAAACTTCTTCTACAAGTTGATGAAAATCCCTTAAACTGCCTTCGCCGGTAAGCGCGGCATCAAAAGAGGAATGCTGGTGGATAATATCTGTCCCGATAGCTACAAATACACAAATCGGCACTTTATATTTAGCGGCATTGTAAAGCAAGCTTAAATGTTTATAGCGTAATTTAGAAGCAGCAATTTTAGCGGCGATGGCCCCGCCTAAACCCAAACCTTGCTGCACGCCTTCTTTTACCGCGTGGTTAAGAAATTCTGCAGTCTCTCTGCCCATTCCGAATCTGCCGGTTTTTAAATTCTCTCCTACATCTTCGGAGGTCTTACCTTGAAAAGCAATCTCAAAATCATGGATCATGCCTGCACCGTTTAGACATATACAGGTAATCACCTTCTTTTTTATGAGCTCAATTAATACCGGGTTTAGTCCGCACTTAATCACATGCGCCCCGGCCATAAAAATAACCGCTTTGCCTTTCTCGCGGGCTCGGATTAAATCCCTCACAACCAGCCGTAAATCTTTGGCTTTTAAAATATTAGGCAAGGAGTCATAGAAATCAGCGAAGCTTATTTTTTTGGCCGGCGCCTTGGCAAAATCTCCTACGTTCACCTTGCTAAAACGCGCCTTAATCGAATATGTCTTTACCCTGTTAGAAATTCTGTTTTCTTCCTTTGGAACTTTGATATTTCTAACGGGGTTTATCTTGTTTAAATTAATCATCTGAATTTATAATTTTAGCATAAATTCTCATTAAATCAACCTTAAAATTAAGTGTCGATTTTCCCCACCGAGGAAAACCTCGCTCGGAGAAGCTGCCCCTGCCTGCCCCGCCATAGGCGAGGCAGGCAGGGACCCGTAAAAACTCTGTTAACTTTTCAAAACCTCATCCGCCGCAGAGACAACATCATCTACACTTATCGCCTTCAAACAGGCGAATCCTTTAACACAATTGTGCGCCAGGCATTCAATACAACCGACTTCTTTATGCAGGACTTTATCTTTTAGCCCTACCGGACCCCAACGCTTGGGGCTTAAACCTTTCTGGTTCCTGCCAAATATAGAAATTACCGGCGTTCCTACGCTAGAAGAAATATGCACGGGACCGGAATCATTAGAGATAAAAAGACGGCATCTTTTTAACAAGCTGGCTAATTGGGATATAGAGGTCCTCCCTGCTAAAGAAATAACAGAGCTACGCATATTCTTAATTACACCTTCAGCAAGCGCGAGATCTTTTGGCCCGGAGACTAGCAAAACTTTAAATCCGTATTTTTTAACTAATTCATCCGCGGCCTGCGCAAAACGCTCTAATGGCCAAATTTTGGAAGGGCAGCTGGCGCTGGGATTTATAGCCAGTAATTTATCCCCCAGCCTTATCCCTTCCTGCTTGAATAAATCATCTACCCACTCGTCAGATTCTTTTTTGATGGGCATAAAAAGGTTCTTGGTTTTAACCTCTATGCCTAAATATTTTAATAAATCCAAGTTATATTCTAATTCATGTTTTTCTCCGAGCTGCTTAGTATGCGTAATTCTGTCCGTAAGCAAAAATCCTAATTTACGGCCATAGCCAACTCTTCTCTTTATGCCGGCTAAATAAGTAATTAAATGCACCCGGTTTGTAGGATGCAAGATTATAGCCAGCTCAAACTTTCTCTTACTTAAATTCCGGGCGAACTTTATTGACCTTGCCCAGCTCTTATGTTTTCCATCTTTATCATAAATAATAACCTCATCCAGATAAGGGTTACCTTCGACGATTTCTTTAGTGTAAGGAGAAACCATCATCGCAATAAAAGCCTGCGGATAATTTTGACGCACAGCCTTAATCACCGGCGTGGATAAAAGCACATCTCCAATCCTATCAGTGCGCACAATAAGGATACGTTTAAAATTATCGCGCGCTTGTTGTTTTATTGATAGTTCTCCTCTTAATATTTCTTTGGCCTTTTTTAAGACTTCCTCTGCTTTTATTAAACGCATACAATCTATAGTGCCAAAACGGCATTGCGCCTCATGGCACCGACGGCAAAATATCTCCCTAGAAACAACCACGCTGTTATTTTTAGACCAGGGGCCATATTTATTTTCATCGCTGGCTCCAAATAATGCCAGTATAGGCGCATCCATATAGCTGGATAGTTGTAAAACTCCCGTATCGCAAACGATCACTAAAGATGATACCTTGATTAGATAAGCCAACTGCAAGAGAGTGGTTAACCCGGTAAAATCAAAAACTTTGCCGTTAGAATGATCGCATATGTATTTACTAATGCCTTTATCAGAATCCCTTCCCACCAGAATCACTCTAAAATCCCTGCTTAATTCTCCGGCGACTTGCGCAAATTTTTCTCTTTCCCAACGGCGGTTTACGCCACCAGCAGCTGCGGCGATAATAACAATCCTCTCTCCCGCCCTGATATTATTTTTTTCTAAGAGCCGGCCTACGTAATCTTTGTTATCTTGACTGATAAATAAGGATTTCGTTACTACATCAAAAGATGAATTTTGCAAATTTAGCGCCTTTTGTAATCTATATAAATTCCGCTCCTTTACATGCCGGATATAAGAAGGAATATGCAAAAATGGCGAAGTTCTAAATCGCGCAAGTAGCAATGCGCCAAATAAAGTATTACGTAAATCGATTACTATATTGAAGCGCTCTTTTTTAAGCGCAAAGAATAACTTCATCTTTTCTCGCAAAGGCGCATATTTATCATAGATAATAAGTTTATCTATTGAGGGATTATCTTCAAAAACTTCTTTTGGCCGTACACCCACCATAACCGTAATTTTGGCCGCTGGAAATTTTTCCCTTAAAGAATCCAACACCGGCAGGGTAAGGACTACATCGCCTACGTTGCTGAGAGTAATAAAGAGAATTTTGTTTATTGAGTTTCTTGGGTTCATTGAGTTTCTTGGGTTCATTGAGTTTTTATTTCTTTTAGAACATCGTTAGGAGTAATTGCCTTCATACAGCGGTTATCTTTACATTTTACTTCATAACAGGGGATTACACAGCCCACATTTTTCTGCAGAATTATCACGTTCTCTAAAGGATAGGGCCCGGTAATCTTAGGAGAAGTCGGCCCAAAAATAGCAATTATCTTTTTCGCGCCTACGCTGTTAGCGATATGCAGAGGCCCGGTATCGACAGTAATAAAGATGCCCGCCTCTTTAATTAAGGCGCCTAACTGCTTTAAATTAAATACCCCACAGGCAATTATAGGCTTAAACTTCATTCTTGACTTAATCTCACTAGTTAAAGAGAGGTCATTATACCCCCCGGTAACCACCACCTTAGCCCCAAACCCTTCTATCAATTTATCCGCTAACTCTGCCCAATATTCTTTTGGCCAGCGTTTAGGGAGCCAATTCCCTCCGGGGTTTATCACTACCAATAAATCTTTATTGGAAACTAAATTCTTGTTTAAGAATTCCCGCGCAAATTTAATATCCTCGTCTGTAATGTAAAACTCCGTATATCTATCCTCAACTTTAAGCCCTGCCTTTTTTATAATATCCAAGTAATAATCTATGCGATGTAAAGAATCTTTAGGGGGAGGTATAATTTTGCGAGTCAGCAGAAAACCCCTCTTTCTGGTATAGTAGCCTATTCTCTCGGGTATCCCGGCAAGGCGGCAGATAAGCGCGCGGCTAAAAGAACGATGCAAAAGAAATACAATATCAAAACTCCTCCCCCTTAGGCTGCGCACAAAATCAAAGCGCTCTAATATACCCTTATGCCGATCTTTCTCATCAAATATAATGAGCTCATCTAGATTAGGATTGCCTTTTAATATGGGATAACAACGGCTGGGGACAATACAGGCGATAAAACTATCGGGAAAATTACGGCGGATATTGCGTATCGTAGCCGTAGAAAATAAAACATCCCCCAGCCAGTTGACATTAAAAATAAGTATCCTTTTATTACCCTGCTCTCTCATTGATCACTTCCTGATACACCCTTTCGGTTTCTAAAACCATTTTATCCTTGGAAAAATTATCTTTTATAAATTCCTCGGCCCCTTTGGCTAAGGCCTCTCTTTTTTTCGGGTCAGCGAGCAATGTAATAATTGCTTCTTTTAATCCTTCTGTATCTCTAGGTTCAAATAATAACCCATTCTTGCCTTCCGTTATTAATGTCTTAATTCCCCCTACGCGTGATCCGATAACCGCAAGGCCTGAGGCCATTGCCTCCATAAGCGCCAAGCCTAAGCCTTCTTTTAATGAAGGCATAACAAATATGTCCATTGCCGGTAAAATTTCCCTTGTATCATAGGCCTCAGGTATAAAAAAAACACTCTTTTCAATGTTAAAACTCTCGGTTAATCTTTTTAGCTCTTTTTCCATTTTGCCTTCTCCGACAATAAGCAACTGGGCCTCAGGATAAATTGCTAAAATTGATTTCATCGCCCCAATAAGATACTTATGCCCTTTAACATCCGAGAGACGGGCCACAATCCCCACAACCGGGCCAGATTTTAAGCCCAGTTTAAGCTTAGCTTTTTCTCTATCGGCTGCGGAAAATCGTTTGAATCTATCCATATCAATACCGTTATGCACTAAAATTATCTTGGAGGGGTTTAATTTAAAATCATTAATCAGATGCTCTTTTACCTGCTCGCTTATAGCAATTACTCTCTCACCCCAGCACGGGAAAATCCTACGGGCCAATCGCCTTTTAAAGAAACCGTGACAGGTAGAAATATGTTTTACGCCGGTAAACTTATGCAACAAACACCCTAACACCTGCGTAGTCCGGCTATGTGAATGCACGATATCAATTTCGTTATCTTTAATTATCTTAGATAATTTAAACGCGCCTAATATTATTTTAGGGCTTAATTCATTCTTAGTCTTTATGGGTATGGGGATATGCCCTATCCCTAATTCCTTAAATTTAGGCAGGAGCCCTCCGCCGCCCGATGCGATAAATACGCTATGCCCTCTTTGCTTTAGGCCGCAGGATAAGTTTAATATATAACTGGTAATCCCTCCGATATTAAGATGATTGACGAGAAAAAGTATTTTCACCCCGCACCTTCCCCCTTATTCAGTTACCTAAAGTCCCGCGCCTTCTTAACTGCTTGAATACAAAAAAGGTGCGGGGTTCATTTTAAGAATTTATCTATTGCCTGGAGTACTTCTTCAACAGTAATCATATTCATACATCTCCTATGCCTACATTTCGGTTTATAGCACGGGCTGCAAGGTAGTTCCTTGCGTATAATCACAAAGTCTTTGGCCGGAGGCATGTGCCTTATAGGCTCTGTAGGGCCAAAAAGAGCGATAATAGGAGTTTTGACTGCCGCGGCAATATGCAAAGGCGAAGAATCAGCAGAGATATAAACCGCACAGCGCTTAATCAAACAAACTAACTGATTAACCGTGGTCTTTGCGCAAGCATTAATTATCTTGGTATTCTTTACCATTTTAATAAGCGTATTGGCATCTAAAAGGTCGCCCTGAGTACCTGTTATTACTACGCGTATGTTTCTTAAACCAAGCTCATCGCAAAGCTTGGCAATGCGCTCCTTAGGCCAACATTTAGTTATCCATCTTTTGCTGGCGTTTATATTTATCCCGACAACTTTCTGGCCGTCGCTTAACCACTGCGTATTTAATAAATTCTCCACATATTCTTCATCATCAGAAGAAGGCCACAATTCCAGATGATTATCTTTTAAATCTATGCCTAATAGCTTTAGCATCCTAAACTGATGTTCTACCGGGCCAATTTTTGGCTGGTCATCTTTTTGCCGGTGGTTAAGCAGAAAACCTAACTTTTTATTATCATACCCATAACGATTAAGGCTTAATGAGAGAAAAGAAAGGGCGTGGCTTAGGCGGCTATTCTGAAGGTCAACAACTAAATCAAAATTTTTCTTCCTTAGAATACGCGCGGCACCTAATAACCCTTTAATCCCCTTATCTTTATTTTTAAGGTCAACCACCAAGAGTTTGTCTATATAAGGGCATCTCAACAACACATCTTTAGACTCTACGCCAACTAAAAGGCTTATTTCATAGTGCGGGAACTTCTCCCTTATTGCCCTAATCCCGGCGATAGAAAGAATAACATCTCCCAGCGAGCTTAATTTAATAATTAATAATTTAAAATTCTTCGTGGCATCCTCGTAAACCTTTAGGGTATTTTCTACCATAAGCTCTACGTTGTATTTTTCCCTCACCCTCGTAATAGCTGCTTCACTAAGATTAGAAGCTAACTGTGGGTCTCTAAATATTCTTAGCGCCGCCTCGGCCATACTACTAGGGTCAGCGGGAGGAACAAGAAGGCCATTCTTATTATTCTCAATGATATCTACAACTCCACCCACTTCCGTAGCCACTACCGGCACCCCTGCTGCCTGCGCCTCTATAATTACCCTGCCAAAAGCTTCATGGGTAGTGGTTGAAAGCACCAGGAGGTCCAGATGCGATAAGATTTCCGGAATATTCTTTTGCGTCCCTAGAAATTCCGTGCAGTGGTCAAGGCCCAGCCTCCTGGTTAAAACATGCAGCTCCTCTTTATAGGCCTCGTGTGATTTTTGAGCATCTCCAACTACCCAGACTTTTAGGGAAGGGACTACCTTAGCAACTTTAGCCATCGCCTTAATAAAATACAAGTGGCCTTTAATAGGCGTAATCCTGCTGATAATTCCGATATTAAACTCCCTGCCTCTTCTTTTGTCAGGCCGGGAGTACTTAAATTTCTCTAAGTCTACGCTGCGCGGTATCAGCCTTATTCTCTCGTGCGGAACGGCAAAGGCTTCAATCATATGCCGGGCAATAACATTACTTAAGACAATCACTCTCTTTGCCCAACCCATCACATAACTAAAGGGATGTTTTTTATAATAGCCATGGCAGGTAGTGATAAATACGGCATTAGTCCTGCGGCAGGCAAAATAAGCAATCCAAGCCGGCACGCGCGAACGCGCGTGCACGATATCTATCTCCTCTTTTTTTATAATCTCAACTAAAAGAGGGACCATTTTAACCATGGTGAAGATTGATTTCTTATGCACGGGTAACTGGTAGTGCTTAGCGCCTACTGCCTCTAAATCCTTAACCAGTGTTCCGCCGGCAGAGACTACAACCGCTTTATGATTCAGGCGTACCAGATACTTGGCTAAATCCAAAGTCCCGGTCTCTACCCCTCCGACATTTAATTCCGGTAAAATCTGCAGTATATTCACCCCGCACCTTCTCTCTTAATTAAATCTATAAACCATATGACTTTAATATTTAAATATTTAGAAGGTGCGGGATTCATAATATCTTTTCTAGCGCCTCACTAACTAAATAATTATCTCTTAGGGAATGCGCGGCTGGCTTAGCGCGCCAAACTGCTTCAACCGTTTTGCTTAAATTAGCGCTTTCAGTCAAATATATATATTTCTTCTTGACAAAATACCTTAAGAAACGCTGATGTTTAATGCTTAGGCCGGGGGCCTTAAAGACAAAAACATATTTCTTGCTATTCACTGCCTCAGAAATCATGGATATGCTCTCAGGAGAAGAAATAATAATACTGCTTAGGCCCAATATTCCACCGATGGCAGTCGGGATATTTTCTTCGTTAGCGATAATCAAAACCTTGAGACGGGGATAATCTTTAAATTCCCGTTTAATCATTGCCTCTACCTCTAAAGATGTGCGCCGCGAAGTAGTAATCAAAATACCGGCGTCTATTTTATCAGCTAAAGACTTTACTTCTCTTGCAACATCAAGCATAAACTTAGGGGAAAGGGAAAATTTTTTACTCTCCCCCCCTATTAACAATCCTATATATAACCCTTGCTTATTCAAACCTTTAAAACTTATAAGCCTTGCTGATTCTTCCGCCAGATATTTTTCGTCTATAAGATTAAGCGCGCCTTCAATCGCGAGGAGATTCTTTCTCCTTAAGGGGCGATCGTGCCGCGGCATAATCACCAGGTTAAACCTATGCGTGCTTAATATAGAGGGGCGCAGGATTGCAACGGATACGCTTAAATTCTCCCGGGAGAGGACGAAATTCACCCCCGCGACTGAAGAACCGGCCGAGATAATTATATCGGGTTTAAGGCTCGCTAATATTCTATAAGTATCTTCGGTTAAAAATTTCTTTAGGCACCCAAGACAACCCTGGCAATGGTATTTTCCCGATAATGTAACGCAGATATTAAAGAAAAACCTGGCAGGCTTACTCTTAAATTTCACCTCTACGACATTAATTTTGGCAATTATATCTTTAGTGCTTAACAAGCCCCGCGCTATTTTCGCTACCGCCTCTGACTGACGCAGATGCCCGGCCTTTCCGTCGCTTAATATAACTATCTCTCTTTGGCCGGAATATTTGAAGATTTTATAAGTCCAAAGGTATTCTCTGGGATATTTACGAATAAAACCTTCAAAAAAAGAAACAGCCTTACGAAGATTATCCCTTATATCCTGTTCTTCATCATCAGTCCTGCTTACTGTAAGCTGTTTTCCCACCCATATCTTTATTTTTGGCCCCCGGACCCTGGTAAAGAATACCGGGATTAATGCCGCATCATATTTCAACGCTAACTTTATCGCTCCTGTAGGCATAGAAGCAGGACGGCCGAAAAAATCAACCAATATCCCCATTCTACCGCCCTGGTCCACAGTGATGCCTATGGCTTGATTATTCTTTAAAGAACCGACTAATTCCCTTAAGCCGCCGGCGCGGGTGATTATCTTACAACCCTTATTCTCACGGTAACTATTAAGCAGCTGATTCAGGCGGGGAAGCCTTTGGTCTTTGACAAAGACGGCAAAAGGAAAACCTAATCTTGCGCATATAATATTGGAGAATTCCCAGCTTCCGGCGTGGACGCTGGCAAGGATTACGCCTTTACTATTCTTAAAAGCCTCCCAGACATTCTCCTCACCCTCAATCTCTATGTATTTATCCATATATTTTTTGTCGACTAAAGGGATGAGGAATACTTCAATTATACTCTGGCCAAATGACTGATAGAATTCCCGGGTCAGCTTAGATAAAACAAGAGGGGATAAACTGCCGCCCATTGCGGCCTTAATATTAACGTAGGCCCTTGCTTTATGCTTAAGGTCAAAATAATAAAGGCAATCTCCCAGGCGCCTGCCTAAGAAGAAACTTACCTCAACCGGTAAAATCCTCAAAACCGGGCCGATGGTCTTAAAAAGAATACAACCTAAATAATCTAGCCAAAAGAAGTTCTTCATTTTTTACGATCTTTAGCTCTACGCGTAAAACCAGAAGTTTTAGATTGCCAAAAATACCGAGCGTTTCATTTGAGAACCTGGCGGCGTCTTTCTCGGTAGTAACTATTATATTTAACCCTTCCTTGCTAACCTTTCTAACGATTGCCTCAAGTTCCTCTAAAGTATAATTATGGTGGTCGCTAAACCTTAAATCCAAACCGACTTTTATATCTAAGCTTAAAATAAGCTTAAGGAATGAATCCGGATCTCCTATCCCGGAGAACAAGGCAATCTTTTTACCTTTAAGATAACTCAGATTCAGCAACTCTCCGGGTTTCTTGATATCGTAAAACCCGGTTGGGTTATGTATAGACTCAACAATTAACCCCCTATGATTATACTTGCTTAAAACAGATTTTGGTTTATTTAAATCTTTAGTTAAGTTTGTTTTAGTTAAAACAAAAATATCCGCCCCTCGCAGCGAAGACAATGGCTGGCGCAATATGCCCCGCGGGAGCATCTGCCTATTGCCAAAGGGATTAAGCGCGTCAATAGTGACTATTTCTAAATCTTTCTTAATACCCCACTGCTGCATGCCATCATCCAATATAACCGTATCGGAATTGTATTCCCTGATCGCCCTTTTGGCCCCACGGGCCCTGTCTTTATCCACGATAATCGGAACATCTCCCAAATTTCGAGAGAGCATCCTCGGCTCATCGCCCATATAATCCTTAGCCTTACGTTTATAACCGCGGGTAAGTATAGCTATCTTATGGCCTCTGGCCAAAAGATAGCGCGCAATAAACTCTACCAAAGAAGTCTTTCCTGTGCCGCCTACAGTAATATTACCTATACTTATGACCCTTAGGTCAAAGCGCTTTAGGTCAAGAGACGAAATAAAAATTAAAGCGCGGATAATAAGCCCATAGGCAAAAGAAAGCAACAAGAGAATAAATTTTATCCCCGAGGCAAAAAAACTTTTATTCTTATCCGTAGCCAGATTGTAAAGATACTGTTTCATATTATTATGATAACATAGCCTAATATAAGAAGCAATATTTTTGTCAGGGGAAGGGGTGTTAAAACCTAATCTGAGGACATAAAAGAGAGGTTTCTTTCAATAAACTCTACTAATTTCTGTTGGATATGAGCAGAGATATTCGTAAATTCTACCCCTATTCCGGGATAGGCATGCGGCTGAATCTGCTTATCGGGAATCCAGACTACTTTAGCCTCAAGCTCAAGTTTTTCCTGCTTGGGGGGCAGATTCATCTTTAAGATAACCTCGTCGCCAAGCCTGAATTCATTGTCACCAAATATAAAAGCGCCTACCGCGCTTAAATTAATGAGGTCAAGATTAAGGCAGACCGGCGTTCTCTCGTCTTTGTTGGCCTTTAGCTCTATTTTTATATCAATGGGCAGGCGTTTAAACCTGCGGCGAAGCTGCATCTTCTCAATATTCTCAATAATCCTGTCTTCTTTAAAACTTCCCAAAGCCGTCTCTTCATCTGCGTATATCTCAATAACCTTATCTAATCCGGCGATACGAAGGATATTCATGGCTTGTGCCTGTAGATTGGTAAATTTAACCCTGCCGTGGGCATTAACTATTTCCTTATAAGCAATCACGACAACCGAAATACCCATATAATCAATAAAATCAACCTCTTCTAAATTAAGAAGGATATCATTGCAGCCGTCGCGCAGGCATTGAGCCACTGCCTCAATCAGATTAGCGCAATCCACGTCAATACGCCCGGATAAATCTAAAATCACAATATTATTCTTCTGCCTTGCTCTAATATCCATCGGATAATTCTATAAATTCCCTCATCAAAGCAACGTTTTTATTAGTCGCTCCCCGGTTATTTAAAATTATCTCCCGGGCATGCTTGACTAATTCTATCGCCTTAGAATGATTACTCAATAGCTCACTTACACTAACTACCAATTCCTTTTGAGTATGGACTTGAAGCGCTGCCTGATTATCTAAAAATACCTGCGCAATATCGCGGAAGTTGAACATATACGGCCCAAAAATTACCGGCTTTTCTACGCTGGCAGGCTCCAGAATATTCTGGCCACCCTTCTTAACCAAACTCCCGCCCACAAAGGCAACATCGCACAAAGCATAAAATGTAACCAACTCTCCCACTGTGTCTAATATAAATACCACATCATTAGGAGGCATTTCAGGGCTAAGCAAGCTTACTCTTTGCGGCTTAAACCCAAAATTCTTAACCAGGTTATACACTTCATACGCCCTTTCCGGATGCCGAGGGGCAAGCAATAGGCGCAGATTGGAAAATTTATTTAATAACTCTCGGAAGACATTTAATAATACGGCCTCTTCTCCCGGGTGCGTTGAGCCGGCTACAAAAAGACGTTCTCCTTCTTTCAATCCCAGCCTCTTCTTATAATCTGCCGTATCTAAAGCCTGGGTTAAAGTTTGATCAAATTTCATATTCCCCGTAACCTTTATTTTATCTAAACTAACCCCCAAGGCAATTAATTTAGAACAATCATTTTCAGACTGAGCGCAAAAAATATTTATTTTATTTAAAATCGGCTTAAGCAGGCATTTGACAACTGAATAACCCCTGAAAGATCTATCTGAAATCCGGGTATTAAGCACAGCAATAGGAATACCGGATTTATAAAGAGCTGTTATAAGGTTTGGCCAGATTTCGGTTTCAGCGATAATAAAAATACAGGGATTTATTTTTTTAATTACCCTATGCAAAATAAAACTAAGGTCTAATGGCAAGTAAGTAACAAAATCGCCCTCTTTAGCGATTGAGCGGGCAATCTTATTTCCGGTGGGAGTTACGGTAGAGATTACAAAATTTTTAAGCGGATAACTGCGGCGGAGTTCCTCAATCAACCCGCGCATAGCCATGATTTCCCCTACGCTGACCGCGTGAATCCAAATCGGGCTTTTTAAAGTAAAATTTTTAGGAATGAATCCTAAACGTAAAGAAAATCCCCTGTGGAATTTTCCCTTAAATAAATACACCGGCAGGTAAACCAGCGCAAAAACCGAAAATATTAAATCATATAATATAACCATTTTAGTACCTATGGACTATAGACTATTGACTATGGACTAAATTACGCGCGGGGATGCGCCTTATCATAAACACTCTTTAGTCTTTCCGTAGTTAAATGCGTATAAATCTGGGTGGTAGATAAACTGGCGTGTCCCAATAATTCCTGAACCGTGCGTAAATCTGCTCCGCGATTTAATAAATGTGTAGCAAAAGAATGCCTAAAGGTATGCGGAGAAATCCCCTGATTAATCCCGGCGCTTTTTAAGTATTTCTTTACGATATCCCATACGCCGCGCGTAGTAATACGCGAACCATTTTTATTTAAGAAGATAACCTCGCCTTGTTTCTTTCTTTTGTCAAGGTATTTTCTTATAGCCATAAGCGCTGTATCGCCTATTGGGACTACCCGCTCCTTTTTACCCTTACCCATAACCTTAATTATGCCGCTTATAAAATCAATATCGCTTAAACTTAAAGCCGTTAATTCAGAGATACGCAAGCCGCTAGAGTAAAAAGTCTCTAAAATCGCTCGGTCGCGTAAACCACGTTCATCTTTATCATCCTTAGCAAATGCCGATTCTATTAATTTAGCCACTTCTGTTTCAGTCATAACCGAAGGCAAATGTTTATCTAATTTAGGGCTTGAAAGCATAAGAATAGGATTTATTTTAAGGTAATTTTCCCGGGTCAGGAACCTAAAGAAGCTGCGCAGGCTTGAGAGATGACGGCCGATAGTGCGGTTGCCTAAGTTTTTTTCTTTTAATACCGCAAGATATTTCCTTAAAAATAAATAATCTATTTTCTCTAAATCAATATCCCCGGTAAACTTCTTAAAGTCTTCTAGATCCAATCTATAATTTAAAATAGTGTGCGCCGAATAATTCTTTTCAATTTCCAAATAGCGCATAAACTTCTCAATATATTTATCCATCAATCATCTTTTCCACTTTCCTTGGATTGCCCTGGGTCACCCCAGGACACCCGTCGGGTGTCCTGGGCACCTCTGGCAAAGTGCGCGAAACAAACCTGCACTTGGGAAAATTCGAGCAACCGTAAAAGAACCCGCGCCGCGAGCGGCGCTCAATCAGTTCTCCGCCGCAATTAGGTTCTGGACATTTAACCCCTGAGGTGATAGATTTAGAAAACTTACACTCTGGAAAATTTGAACAGCTCAAGAATTTACCTTTACGGCCCCACTTGATAATCATCTGCTTGCCGCACTTTTCGCAGATTTCCTCTGAAACGATAACTTCTTTTTTAATGTTCTTTTGCGCGAAATCCAGGCTTTCCTTAAAAGGAGCGTAAAAATCCTGCAAGACCTTCAACTTTGTAAGCCTGCCTTCTTCAATTTCATCCAATTCTTCTTCCATCAGCGCGGTAAATTTTATATCCACAATTTTAGGAAAATACTCCACTAATAAATCGCAGACTTTAAAACCTAATTCCGTAGGGTTAAAATAACCTTTAATCCGGCGCGCATAATCGCGCAGAATTAAGGTATAAATTATCGGCGCATAAGTAGAAGGCCTACCTACCCCGTCCTCATCAAGCGCTTTGATCAAAGAGCTATCTGAATAACGCGCAGGTGGTTTGGTAAAATGCTGAGAAGGAATAATTTTAAGCAAATCCAGGGCCTCTCCCTCTTTCAATAACGGCATTTTATTTTTCTCTGTCTTTTCATTACCACTATCGTCCTCGCCATCATTATTCTTATATGCTAAAAGGAATCCTGCAAAGGTAAGCGTGCTACCGGAGGCATTGAATAAATATTTACCTGCCGCTATACCAACTGAGGTTACTGCGTAAATAGCCGGCTTCATCTGACTGGCCAGAAAACGGTTGTAGATAAGGGTGTATAATTTATGTTGATCGAGGCTTAAAAAACTCTTTAGGCTTTCCGGGTGGCGGGCAATGAATGTTGGCCGAATCGCCTCATGAGCCTCCTGCGCGAGCTTTTTTGCTTTATAGTAATTAGGCTTCTCTGGCAGGCAATCCTTCCCGAAACTTAATGATATATAATCGCGCACTTCATTAATCGCCTCGGCGGAAACGCGCGGTGAATCCGTGCGCATATAAGTAATTAAACTCACGGGGTTATCCTGTCCGATATCAATCCCTTCATAAAGCTGCTGGGCTAAAAACATTGTCTTATTGGCATTGAACTTAAGCTTATTAAAGGCATCTTGCTGCATAGTGCTGGTGATAAAAGGCGCGCTGGGGTAACGTTTTTTTTCGCTTTTCTTTATCTGCGAAACTATAAACTTCTCAATCTTGGCTTCCTGACAAACCCTTTCTGCTTCTTCTTTATTTTTTATCTCGGCCTTCTGATTATCTATCTTATCTAATTTCGCAATAAAATTACTCTGGGCTTTTGCTAATTCCGCTTCAATCTCCCAGTACTCTTTAGGGTTAAAATTCTTAATCTCTCTTTCCCTATCTATTATAAGCCTTAAGGCTGCTGACTGGACGCGGCCGGCGCTTAAACCGCGGGCGATCTTTTTCCAAAGCAAGGGGCTTAAAAGGTAACCTACAATCCTATCAAGGACTCGGCGGCCTACCTGCGCCTCAATCATCTTGGCGTCAAAATCCCTTGGTTTCTTAAACGCTTCGTTTACCGCCGCCGGAGTAATCTCGTAAAAAGTAACTCTTAACACATTCTTCATTTTATTAAAAACACGCTCTTTTAACTGCCAGCCGATAGCCTCGCCTTCGCGGTCAGGATCAGTAGCCACATAAATAACATCCTTATCTTTAGCCTCTTTCTTAAGGCTGGCCAAGGCCTTCTGCTTGCCCGGTATTATTACATATTCAGGCTCAAAACCTTTCTCGATATTAACCCCTAACTTCTTCTGAGGCAAATCAATAATATGCCCCATGGAAGAAACCACGCTAAAATTATCGCCTAATATTTTGCTAATGGTCTTAGCCTTAGTCGGCGACTCCACAATTACCAAATTCTTCTTTTTCACCCCGCACCTTCTTTTTTATTCATACCCCCACCTTCTTTTTTTGAAAACTTTGAATTCTTAGAAGGTGCGGGGTTCATCCTAACTCCTGACAAATTGTTTTCCCGGAATCTCCCTGATTAATTTTTTTAGCTGCAGGTTTAAAAGTATCTGCGAGACTCGGGAGATATTGATATCTACCTTTTCAACAAGATCATCTAACTGCAGGGGATCTTGAGGGATAAGATTATATAAAAGTAATTCTTCGCCGGCTAAATCGTGCCTGGTAATACTCTCTTTTTCCGGTTCTATTTTTGCATTTTTTGTATTTAGGGAGAGATTAAATTCCTCCAGAATATCCTCGGCGCAAGAGACCAGCTTTGCCCCTTGCTTAATCAAGCCATTAGTGCCAAAAGAAGTCTTGGAATCAACTTTTCCGGGAAGACTAAACACATCTCTACCTTGCTCAAGAGCGAAATCCGCAGTGATCAGCGCGCCGCTATTTCTAGCAGCCTCAACTACCAATACACCTAAACTTAGACCACTGATTACACGGTTGCGCTGCGGAAAATTCTGCGGCAAAGGTTTTGCATCACAAGGAAATTCGGAAATCACTGCTCCGTTCTTCGCAGTCTCCTCGGCTAATTTTTTATTTTCCGGCGGATATATATGGTTAAAACCGCTGCCCATTATGGCAATGGTGCGGCCACCGGCTTTCAAAGCTCCGCGGTGGGCATAAGTATCAATGCCGCGCGCCATACCCGAGACAATCGTAAAACCTTTTTCGGATAACTCGTAAGCAAACTTTTCCGCAGAACTTAATCCATAATAGGAAGCCCGGCGGCTACCGACAATCGCCATGCTCAATTTATCTTCTGTTTTCAACTCTCCTTTAACATAAAGCACTATCGGGGGATCATAGATATTTTTTAAATTCTCTGGATAACCTGCGTCATCCTGCGTAATAATTTTTAAACCTAATTTTTTAGCTAATGCTAACTCTCTATCTAAATCCTCTCTCTTAAAAGAAGTTATTTGTTGCGCAATCTTCTCTCCAATTCCTGAAACCGCCATTAACTTCTCCGACGAATCCTTTAAGACATTCTCCGGATTGCCAAAATATTTAAGCAGTCTACTGAGACGAATACTGCCAATCTCACCAACCATATTTAAGCTAATTAAGGCTTCAAATTTAGTCATTTTTTATCCATTCATCACATCTTCTTAGCGTGTGTCTTGTCTTGTTTCTCTCCGCATCGCTCGCATTTCCCCAACGAGGAAATACCCAAGACAGGACCCGTTACCCATTAAAACTTTCTATTTCTTACTTAACTTACTCTTTTTGCTGGTGACCTTGATGATTTTTTCTACCACCTGTCCCACCGACAACTTCGAGGTATCAATCGTCTTATCTGCCTTAGCATAATACGGCGCGCGCAGCTTAAGCAAAAGCTCTATTCTTTCTTTGGGATTCGGCACGTTCAGCAACGGACGCTTGGCTGTCCCGGATACTCTCTTTAGGATAACTTCCGGCTTGGCAGTCAGGCAAATAATTTCCCCCGTTGTCTTCATTAGCTTAATATTATCTTCGTCAAGCACAACCCCCCCGCCGCAGGCAACCACGAATCCTTTTTCCTTCGCGACTTCCTTTAAGACCCTTCTTTCTATCCTGCGAAACCAAAGTTCGCCTTTGCGGCCGAAGATATCAGAAATAGTCATTCTTTCCTTTAATTCAACGAGTTCATCCAAATCCGCAAACCGCCAATTCTTAATTTTGGCCAATTCCTGACCCACTGCGGTCTTTCCTGTACCCATGAAACCCACCAGATAAATGTTGTTCATGTTAGTAGTGAGTAGAGAGAATTGCTAAATTACAATACCAAAATTCCAAACTAAAGTTTTTTAGTTTTGGGTATTGGGATTTTGGATTTGGAATTTTACCATTCTCTCTACTCCGCTTTTTACAACTATTTCTGCTCTCGGTATGCAGTCATTACTGTGTCAACCAGCCTTTGTTTGGCCTCCGGAGTGACAGTATAGAAGCAATCGAACCACTTTCCCTGTTTGGATTTCTCCCTGGGCATGCTGACAAATAGCCCCTTTTCCCCTTCGACGACCTTAAAACCTTTAACTATGTAATCGCCGATAGCCACATCTACAAAGGCCTTCGCTGTTGAATCTCCTTCGTAGCGGTATAGCCGTACCACCTTTAGATCCTGTTCTTGAATCATCCCAATCACCTCCTTCTATATTAATAGACGAAGGAGGCAGCAAAATCTAACTAATTAAATTAAACCAACAATGCATTTTAATATTGGTTTAATTTATCCTGAGGAGCAAAGCGACGAAGGATCTCTGAGAGAACCTTCGCTTTAAGTAATTCTCCTTAAGTAATTTTTATAATTCTCTTTAATGTCTCCCAGGGAATCCGAGCCAAATTTCTCCAACATTGCATCGGCTAAGACATAAGCGCAGCTAGACTCAGCCACAACCCCGGCAGCGCTAACTACACAAGTGTCCGAGCGCTCTACAGCCGCTTTGGAAGGCCGATTGGTCTTAATATTAACCGAATCCAACGGGTTCATCAAAGTAGATATGGGCTTCATACAGGCGCGAATGACTAATTCCTCGCCGTTAGAGACCCCGCCTTCAATGCCGCCGGCATTATTAGTTTTACGGAAATATCTCTTAGGGACAATCCCCTGCGGGGACAGTCCCTTACCACGATAAATCGCATCATGCACCTCGGAACCGAAACTTACGGCATAGCCAAACCCTAAACCAATCTCCAGCGCCTTTATCCCGGGGATAGACATTACCGCCTGAGCAAGGCGTCCATCTAATCTTTCATCCGGCTGGACATAACTACCTAAACCCACAGGGAGGCCTTTAGCCCTAACTTCAAATATGCCTCCCACCGTATCCTTGAGCCTGATGGCTTCACTAATCTTATCTTTCATAGAACCAATGTTATTTTCTCCGCCAATAGATAAAACTCTGCTGGATATTTTTATCTTAAACTCCTCCAAGAATATTTTACATATTGCACCTATGCCTACGATTACTGCCGTATTCCTGGCTGAGGCACGCTCTAAAACATTTCTTATATCAGTAAATCCATATTTTAAAAGTCCGCTTAAATCCGCATGACCCGGACGCGGACAAATTACTTTAGGTAATCTCTCAATACTAAAATCCTTATTTCTAATCAATAAAGTGAGCGGACTTCCTAAGGTCTTATTATTTTTCAGCCCGGAAAATATTTCGGCGCGGTCATTTTCGATCTGCATACGCACTCCCCGGCCAAAACCCGCCTGCCTGCGTTTTAGTTCCTGATTGATTTTAGCTAAGTCTATCCTTAGCCCTGCCGACATACCCTCTAATATCGCTACCATCGCCTTTCCGTGCGATTCACCCGCGGTTAGAAACCTTAACATAATTACCTCCTAATCTTTCCACAATCCGCGCTTATTTTCGCGCGCTTCCCGATATAATTTCAAAAATAAATCCGCATATTTTACATTCGGCGGATAAGTCATTAATGAGGCATAACCCTGTTGGACAATTTCCGCATTCAGGAATGTTCCGTCAAGTAAATAAACATAAGCTAAAATTCTTTTATATCTATCAAATCTTTCTACATCAAATTCCAATCTTACGCGTTTACCCTCAACAATTTTTTTTGTAAATTCATAAGACCGCCTGCCCAATTGTTTAATTGTCTCAACATCCTGGCCCGAACGTTGAGCATCCCGGTTAAGCTTATTCGATTCATGCATTTCGGGCGTGTCAATCCCGATTAAACGCACCCTCTCCCCATTCTCCAGAAGAAGGGTATCTCCGTCAACCGCCCTCTTGACCAAAATCTTCGTATAATCATAAGCCTTGCCGATAGGTATCCTGAACTTTACCTCTTCCTTAGGATAAGAGGGAGGTTCCAGATCCGCGGCGCATAGATAACCGCCAAAAATTAATATGCCTAACGTCAGAATCAAAATAACTTTAAGATATTTCAACTTTACCCTCCTTGAGCACCTTAAGCTTTGATCTAGCGAAACTTCGACGAGTGCGTTAAAATTTTATTTTCGAAATTTTAACGCATCTTACGAGTCGAAGCCGGACACCTTAATCCACTTAGTTCATTCTACTATTTTTATTAGGTGAACTACCCGTTCCCTGTGAGGAAACAGGCTTCTTGGTTCATGGTTCAGTCTATTGAGCAAACTCCCCAAGCGTTGATTCCCGTAGTTCCTACGGTATTCTTCTATTCCAAGTTTTAGTATATTTATGGACGCATTCTCATCTCTGTCCATATCTATACCACATTTACTACATTTGTGCCTTCTCACCCACAATGCCTTATGGACTATTTCGCCACATCCACTGCATATCTGTGATGTATTGCGCGGAGATACTGGCAGGGCATATTTGCCACACTCATCTGTTTTATACAGAAGTTTCTGGCAGAATCCGTTCCATGCCACATCACTGATGCTCTTGGCTAAATAGCGATTCTTAACCATATTCTTTACCGCCAAGTCCTCGTAGGCAATCAGTTCATATTTATCAACTAATCTTCTACTTAACTTATGAGTAAAATCATTTCGTTGACTCCTTATCTTACAATGAATTTTTGCCACAATCTTTTTTTGTTTCTTTCTATTATTAGAATCTTTTTTCTTGCGTGATAGCCATCGCTGTTGTCTGGCTAATTTTATTTCAGAATTTCTAAACCATCTTGGATTATCTATCTTTTCTCCGTTACTCAAAGTAGCAAATGAATCCAATCCCAAATCAATACCAATAGCAGTTTTTATCGGCCTGTTTTCTATCTCTTTGTTTTTTATCTCCAAAGAAAAACAAGCATACCATTGATTTCCTTCTTTTATTATCAAACAAGTTTTAATTGTCCCTTTAATTGGTCTATGAAGTTTAATTTTAATATTGCCTATTTTAGAAAGATGAAGTTTATTACCTTTAATTTCAAAACCAGATTGCGGGTAACAAATAGAGTTATAGGAATCTCTGCCTTTGAAATGCGGAAATCCCGCCTTTTGATGTTTTTCTATTCTGCCAAAAAATGCCTTAAAAGATTTATCTAATCTTCTTAAAACATCTTGTTGTGTTTGAGAATGAACTGATTGATATTCAGGGAATGACTTCTTCAATTCTGGTAGTTGGTTTATCTGGTCATAACAGGAGATAGATTTACGAGATTGTTTATATGCAAATATTTTCTGTTCTAATGCAATATTATATAGACGACGGCACAATTCAATATCCGAAAGTAGTTTCTGGAGCTGTTTTTTATTAAGATATATTCTATATTTAAAAGTTCTTGTCATAGATTTTTTTGTTCTGCAATATATTTTCTTATTGTTTCTGATGTTACAGTTCCCGCAGAACCTATGAAATATGTGCGAGTCCACAATTCATCTTTTATTATTTTCTTTAACTGTAAGAATTCTTGTCTCATTTTTCTACTTGAATATCCTTTAATTATATTAACTATTTCTGAAGGAGACCACCTGGGCGGAGCTGAAATGAAAAGATGAATATGGTCAGGCATTATTTCTAATGCTAAAATAGAAATATTATTTCTTATACAAGACTCTCTTATTATCTCTCCTAATCTCAATTCCATTTGGCCAGTAAACAATTTTTTTCTATATTTAGGGATCCAGGCAATATGGTAATTTAGATTGTAAATACTGTATCTCGTTTTATTAACATTCATACCTATATTGTATACCTATTTAATATTTCGTCAATAAAAATCAGAAAATATTTTTATGAGAGAGGTAATGCAAGAATTATTTCTATTGGCAAAGATATAATTTCCAATTATAATAATGTTTATGATTTACGACCGTTTCCAAAAAGAGGCAATTGGTTATATTAACGAGGGGTTCTCAGTCATTGTCTCAGCGCCTACTGGAGCGGGAAAAACCGCGATTGCCGAACATGTAATCACGACCTCCTTAGAAAAAAAGATAGGCGTAATCTATACCGCGCCGATTAAGGCCCTCTCTAACCAAAAGTTCCGCGATTTTCAGGGCCAATTCAAAGATAATATCGGCATATTAACCGGAGATGTATCGCTAAACCCTTTCGCCCCGGTTTTAATCATGACCACCGAAATATTCCGCAATAAAATCTTAGATGAGCCGCAGACCCTAGAAAGATATTCTTGGGTAATATTTGACGAGATTCATTATATTGATAATCCTGAACGCGGGACAGTCTGGGAAGAATCACTTATGTTCCTGCCTAAGCATATGAATATATTAGGGCTATCCGCGACCATACCCAATATTAAACAATTCGCCTCCTGGATTGAATCCATACATAATAAGCCGATAAAAACCGTAATTGAGGAAAAACGCCCGGTTCCCCTGCACTTTTTCTTTCAGGCGGGAAATGAAGTAGTAGATAAAATAGAGCAGCTTAAAAGATTTAAATTCGGTAAACCCAATAAATTATACGGGCTCATAAATTATGTGCGTAATCAAGAGGGGCTGCCCTGCATATATTTTGTCTTTGGCCGAAGGCGCGCTGAAGAATTAGCCGCGGAATTAGCCAGTATAAACTTTTTGAACAAAGACGAAAGAATACAAATTACCGGACTCTATAATTCCCTCTGTGAACGCTTTGGCTTAAAAACCGACCGCACTGCGCAGGATTTATACCAGCTTGTGCAACAAGGCATTGCCTACCACCACGCCGGGATGCTTCCTACCTTAAAAGAGGTAATTGAAAGGCTATTCACCAGCCGGCTCATAAAAGTTATCTTTACCACGGAAACATTCGCCCTGGGTATAAATATGCCGTCTCGTTCGGTTATCTTTGATGGGCTGCGTAAATTTTACGGCCGCTATGTGCGCAACTTAAAAACGCGGGATTTTTACCAGATGGCCGGGCGCGCAGGCAGGCGCGGCATAGACACAGAAGGCTTTGTTTATTCCCGCATCAACCTTCAGAAGATAAGGATTGATGAAGCAAAACGCATAATCTTTGGCCCCCCTGAAGAAGTAAGAAGCCAGCTGAATAATTCTTACGCTACGATACTTAACCTCTATGAAAAATATAAAGACGAGCTCTTTAAGGTTTATTCTTCATCGCTGCATTATTTTCAGTCGCGTAAAAACGACCAAAAAGAGGCCTTAATGCTAATTGAAGCAAAATTAAAACTACTTAAAGATTGGGGTTACATAGAAGGCAAAAATCTGGCTCAAAAGGGCCAGTTTGCCAAAACTGCCTATGGCTATGAATTAATTTTAAGCGAGCTTTACGGCCAACAGATTCTAGAACAGCTTGATGAATTTGAATTAGGCGTAGTTGCCGCGGCTGTTGTCTTTGAGCCGCGTAAAAACCAACGTATACCTTCGGGTCTGTCAAAATCTACGCGCCGGATTAAAAAAACCTGCGAAGAAATATACGATAAGATTAAAAATAAAGAGCGGAGATTTCGCATTTATCCTTTTAGCAAAATACCTTATTTCCACCTAAGTACAGCTATGGAGGCGTGGCTGCGTGGGACAACCTTTGATAAAATTCTAAGGCTTAGCGATACTGACGAAGGAGAAGTGGTGCGCTATTTCAGGATGGGTGTGCAGGTCTTACGCGAAATCTCTGATTCAAAAGCCGCCTCTTACATCTTAAAAGACAAAATCAAAGAAACCATCCGAGTAATTAACCGCGACGTGGTGGACGCCGAAAAACAGCTGCGCGAAAGCTAAAAAATATGGACGGTTCTCAATGTTTTATCTTTAGGTAATCCTCTAAAATCTTTTTGTGGTCAAAGGCAAAATCCAGCTTTTCTATTTCGTTTAATTTCACTATCCTCAAAGCTTTGGCATCATCCCCTGCATGGGGTTTTCCTTTGGCCTCAGCGATAAAGACCATTGAGATAGTATGAAAACGCGGGTCGCGCTTAGGGTCAGAATAAGTATGGAACTGCTTAATCTCAGTTAAATCCAACCCTGTTTCTTCCTTGGCCTCTCTTTTTACCGCTGCTTCCAAGCTCTCTCCATAATCTACGAATCCTCCGGGAAGCGCAAGACCAAAAGGAGGATTGCTTCTCTCAATAATCACTATGCCATCAGCAACTTCAATTATAGCGTCAACCGTAGTAAAAGGCCCATTCTGCAGTTTATAAAGAATGTGCTCAAGGTATTTCATAACGCCTTTATTAAAAATATCATAGGCATCTTTATCATAAAGACAGAATACTATCTCCTTGATTCTTGAGCCTTCTTCTCTTAAATAACGCCATACCTCCTGCGCCATAATTTTAGCGGAGGCCAATAACGGGAAACCGCCTGTGCCGCAGCCTAAGGCGGGGAAAACAATTGAATGAACTCCTAATTCATCGGCAACTTTTAGAGAATTTCTACAGGAACTACGGATTTTTGTTTCATCAGTTTCAAAATTCATGCCCATAGTGGCGGCATGAATAACATATTTCGCCCTTAGGCTGCCGGCAGAAGTGAAAATAGCCTCGCCTATACCTATGGGGCACTTTTTTACCGCCTCATCTTCAATAATCTTACCGCCTTTTTTCTTTATCGCGCCTGCCACCCCTCCACCCATAACTCCCTTATTATTAGCGGCGTTAACAATGACATCTGCCTTAAAATCCGTAATATCACCCAGCACAACTTTGATTTCAGTGTCTTTAATTCTCATCATATCTCCCCTTTTATTAAAATAATTAATAATTAGTAACGGGTGACGAGGACTGCTTCCGATTACTCTCCTATTATCTTAATTAAAACCCTCTTCTTGCGTTGTCCGTCAAACTCACCGTAAAATATCTGTTCCCACGGCCCAAAGTCTAACTTGCCTGCGGTAATTGCCACTACCACTTCCCTACCCATAATCGTCCTCTTTAAATGCGCGTCGCCATTATCCTCTCCGGTAAGATTATGCTGGTATTTATCCTTGCCATACGGAGCAAGCTTTTCAACCCAAACAGCAAAATCCTTATGCAAACCCGCCTCGTCATCATTAATAAAAACCGAGCTGGTAATATGCATAGCATTCACCAAACACAGGCCCTCCTTGATACCGCTCTTTGCCACCGCCTCTTCGACCTGCGGGGTAATATTGATAAATTCCTGACGATTCTTTGTATTAAACCAGAGATATTGGGTGTGGGATTTCATCAGGGTTATCTCTTATATCCTCGTTCTTCTAAAGCTGCTAAAAAACCGGGATGCACACGATATCCCATTTCTAAAGCCTTACTTACATCCTGCCAACTTTTATCGAACTGCCCACTGTGAAAATAAGCAACCCCTCGGTCATTATAACACTGTGCAATAAAATCTTTTTCCTCCGGATTCATTTCCATTGCTTTATTAAGGTCTTGGATCGCCTTATCATATTCCTTATTCTTTTCATATGCCATTCCCCGGTCATGTATAACATAAGCGGGTTTGAGAGAAATTTTTAATGCTTCAGTAAAAAACTCTACGGCTTTCCCATGATCTCCTAACTCGTCATAAGCTGTCGCTTTCTTCTCTAAGGGAATTGAATCGTTTGGATTATTTTTAATCTCTTGATCACATTTTTCGATAGTCTGACTATAATAAGTATTTTTTGACACTCCGACAAATACGATGCTGAAAATTATTAAGGCAATCGCCGCTAGAAACGGAATCAGAAGAATTTTTAGATTTCGCTTAATAACACTTATAACTGCCGGTACATACATAACAATACAAAACAAGGAGCCTAAAACCAGATACAGATGACTCCACCTCATCCAGTTGTATCCTGACACAAGCGGGCTTCCGGTCTTCCAGCGCATTAAATTACTTAATCCGCTAACAAAATATAGCAAAAACACGGGTAGCACAAAGAAAAAGCCGGTTATTATTATTCGAAATATTTTTTTCATTTCTCCTCCGTATTTAACAGTTATTCTTTTCTTTTGGACTTATTTTAACACTAATACCCGCCTTATCCTGAACCTGAACCTCGCCACCCTTTTGCATTGAGTTCTAATCGTCCGTAAAAACCGAACTTGTAATATGCATGGCATTTACAAGGCACAGGCCTTCTTTAATACCGCCCTTTCTAATTGCGCTTTCGACTTCTCCGGTTATATTTAAGAACTCCTGTCGCTTGGCAGTATTAAATATAAGATATTCGGTATGGTTCTTCATTATAATTTCTCCAGTGTTAATTTTTTCTCTTTCTGGTCAATCTTAAAACTAAAATTCTTTAAAAAAGACATACCCAATAGTCCGTCGCCAAAACCAAAATCTCCTTTTTTATCCATCAAAACTGAAGCATCTACATTCCTGGCTTCGGAATTTTCAACTATAACACTATCTAAGACAATATGTGCAGCCTCAACTGAACGGCCGTCGGCAACCTGCACTTTCATATCAGGCTTAAGCTTATCCAGATTAATCCCTAATTTATTAGCGGTATCTCTTGTTAAAAGAATTAGCGACGCGCCGGTATCCAAAACCATGGTTGTCTCAACTTTATTATTTAAGGTAACCCCAATAGTCATGCCTTTAGCATCATGCGAAAAACTAGCTTTACGCGGTTTACTCTCTTCTTCGGCTTTTTGCTTAGCCAACTTATTATCAAAATTAAGCTTATCCGCCTGCCAACGGTTACGCAGAGAATCTGAATCTTTTGGCGAAGATTTAGAAATATCCGCTATCTCGCTCTTTAAGAATTTCACCGAACCCGAACCTACTTCAAAATCAACACTTTCCGCGTCTTCTTTTTTAATAATCCCCTCTATACTACGGCCATTCTTAAGCTTAAGCGTATCCGCATAAGCAAAAGAAAACAAAATACTTAAGAAAAACAAAAAACAATACAGCGCTTGCCCAATTTTCATTCTTATCTTCTTTTCTGCCTTTCTTTAACCTGACTATTTAATTCTTAGACATTGCACTCTCAAGGATATCGGATAAACCTTTGATAATATTTTTCATAACAGGCTTAAATTTATATTTAGGCTCCTTAAGGGTACCGGTGATACTGATGGTTGCAAATTTACCGAATTTTCCGATTATCGCGGTAGTAACATCTTTAAATGTCCCACTGAGCGGAATAGCCTCATTAATAATGTTAACACTAAGAGAAGCGTCAACGGAGTTATTAAATCCAACCTTGGCCGGGCCGGATAAATTAACCATATTGCTCTTAAGCATAAGGTCCGTAGTATAACAATAGCTATCTTGTATAACGAAATTACAGGAACCTTCATAAAAGACTATGCCAGCAAAATTCTCGGCAAATAATAATTTACCCAACCCCTTAAAAAGATCCAGTTCCCAGAGCTTACCCTTGGTAATAGCCAGGGAGCCGGCACCAATAAGTTTGGATAAATCATTGGAAAGACCATTCGCCTTAAGTTCGCCCTGAATGATCCCTGTAATATCTTTATCCTTGGCCGGAGTATCTAGTTTCAATTCTTCAATCTTTACTCCCTGCATAAATAAATTAACTGAATAAGGCAAATTCTTTGAATTCAAATTTGCCTTGGCAAATAGGTTAACCGTGCCTCCATAAAAAGAAAAACTTAAAGACGGAATATCTATAATCCCGGAGTGCTGATTATAATGACAGGAAAACCCCTCTCCTTTAAACCCGTAAAGAGATACCTGCGGGCTTAAAACTTGAGCCTCAATCGCACAATCCTTAATATCTTTTACGTCACCGTTAAAATTAAATTTTGCCTGCACAATACCCTTAGGCATAATCTTATCTATCTGCTCTTTAAACTTAGGCAAGAATCTTCCTAAATCTCCCAAATTTATGCCCACGGCGCCTGAAATATCCGCTTGAGAACTTAAGGTATCAAAATTGCCGGTAGCGTTAAAATCTGAATTAAGATACCTGCCGGATAATTCTGATATATTAACCTTATTCTTAACTATAGTAAAATCAGCCTTAATCTTAAGGGCTTCTGAGAGAAGCTCCAAGGCAACATCCGGAGATTGGAAATTACTGACTAAGGTAGATAATTTATAGGAAAGGCCCTGATATTTGAAGCTTACCTCCTTGGCCTTAAGTTGATTCAATGTAAATTCCAAGCGGCCGTTAATCTCAGTAATCGGGTTATTAATTTTATCTAATTTTAAAACAGCGTTAACAAAATCAAGATAGCCATTTACATTGAACGCCCCGGTATTCAATCTATCTGTGGCGATATTTAATAAAAAGCCAGCATTCCCATTTAATAATCCGGGTAATATAAAATTGAACTTGTCCTTTAATAAGCCTTGTGCCTTAGCTAAATCAATATTAGAAACCAAGTCAATATTTAATACCGGATTACCAAAATTATTTAATTTCAATTTAGCCTTTACCGGAATAGCAAAAATCGTAGCCAGAATATTATCCGAGCTAAGTCCATTGTTATCAAAATTAACTGCGGCGCTTATTCCGTTAATTGACTCCACAAAATCCAAACCAGAAATAACCGAGTCCTTAAAAATAGCCTTTCCAAAATACTTAACCTGCCCTTCTTTTAAGCTGTATTTAAGGCTGGCGTTAATCTGCGAATTAAGGCTAAGGGATATTTTATCCTTGCTTACATTAAGGCCAGAAGCTTTAATTTGACAATCCAAACCCAGGACGCTATCCTTAAATTTAAGAAATATCAAGGCATCTGCTAACCCTTCTTTTATACCTATCCCTGAAGATTGACAATAAACTGAAAATTTATCAGGCGAAATGTTTTTTATTGATATCGTTGAACTTAGCTCTTCTTGTGGGAACTTGAATTCACCGTTTAAGGCAATATTAGGCTTAAGATTTCCCGGGATTTGAGCAGAGGCTTTAAATCTTACTACAGATGGCAATGATAAATAAAGATTAATACGAACATCATCTAAATCCTGATTAAATGGCTTATCAAAACTACTATCCTTAAAATGAATCGTAGAATTAAAGATATTAACCCTGTAAACCTCAACACTAAATCCTCTAGGCGGCTTAGGCTTTGGGTTAATCGCTACAGAAGGCTCAAGGAAAACAGGCTGTTTAAGGATACCCTCTTGTTTGGGTGTAGAGAAGCCTGCCAGATTAAAGCTACCATCTTTGCGCCTTTCCAAGAATATCCGACAGGAATTAAGATTAATACTTGGAATAATAATTTTTTTCTGGATAAATCCCCAAATCCAAAATATGCAAGAGGCTTCTTTTACGCTTACAATTGCCTCGTCTTTATCGTATATATTCAGGTTTTCTAAAACCAAACCTTTAAATATATTTATCCTTAAAGAGCCAAGGGTTACTTTCTTTTGGGTCTGGCCCTCTATGGCCTTAATAATAATCACTTTAACTGTCCTGGGCAGCACAACATTATTAAGGTACGTTAATCCTACCGCCGATAAAATAATCAGGAAAATTAAGATAATAATTATTGTCTTTTTCACTTGGATTTTACCAACCCGCCAATTCCGACTCCAGGGTCGGAATTGGTTAGGTTGTCGGGACAAGCTTGGCCGCGGCCTTAAACGCCTCTTCTTTATTTTTGATTTTACCGATTGCCTGAAGCTCTTCTATTCCAAACAAAATCTTACCAATTAACGGCGAAGGGCCTAATTTAAATTTCTTCATTATCTCATTGCCGTTAAGCAACCGCTTCTGTTTTTTCTCTTTGCCTTTTTTCAAGTATTCTTTTATCAGCCTTGCCACCACAATCTCATGCTGTTTGGCTGCCTTAAAAGTAGTAAGCGGGCCCTTGGTTGAACGCTGATCAGCTAAGGATAACAAAAGTATACTTAAGGCCTCATTGCCTGCATCGCGGAAAAAGCGGAATTTTGCCCTCGGGGTAGGATTTTCGCTATCGGCAAGATAACCCGGACGAAGATGCCAAAGAATCATTTTATGTAAAGAATATATTTCATCCCTAGAAAGCTTAAGCCTTCTAGCGATATCCTCGGCAATCCTTAGGCCTGCCCTTTCGTGGCCATGGAATGTAATCCTCCCTTTTTGATGGCGTAAAGTCTTAGGCTTACCGAAATCATGCAGAAAAGCCCCAAATTTTAAGATAGCCTTACGCCTTCGGTCAGCAGAAATAACGGTATTTAAACACCCCAATATTTCTTTATTCTTCATTTCCTTAAAAATAAGCTCCAGCTGCCTGATTGTTTCTAAGGTATGCTGCCAGACATCTAAATGATGATACGGGCCTTGGCCTATCCTACGCATCTTCTTAATCTCAGGAAAAACAATATCCAATATTTTTAATTTATCCAAGGCCAAGAAACAATCGTAACCCTTGACTGTAGCAAAAACCTTAAATAACTCATCGCGGATACGCTCTCCAGAAACCGCAGATAATTTATCTTTATCAAGCCTTGCCAGCCTTAAGGTATCTTTATCAATATTGAAGCCTAAAATTGCCGAAAAACTAAAAGCACGCAATATTCTTAAGGGGTCTTCAGGGAATGATTTCTTCGTTACTACCCGGATTAGTTTGGTTTTAATGTCAACCCTCCCCCGATAAGGGTCTATCAATGACACGTTTAAGTCATGACCCGTTAATGCTTCTTCTAACTTTAAGGCTATCGCGTTTATGGTAAAATCACGGTGTTTAAGGTCATCCTCTAAATTCTTGCCGCGAAAATCCGTAAAATCAAAGGTATAAAATTTATCCCCTTCTTTTTTGACGAGGCGGCATGACCCATGTTCTTTATCCAAAACCACAAATCCGCATCTTAACCTCTTAGCCAAATTCCTCCCGAAACTTATCGCTCTCATTTTAATCGCAAAATCAAAATCCCGATTCTCTTTTGACTTTCCTAAAATAAGATCGCGCAACACCCCACCCACCAAATAAAGCTTAGCGCGCCGAGCTTTGGCGAAATTATAAATGTCTTTTAAGATGCGCTTATCTTTTAATGAAAATTTTAAGCCTGATTCCATGGTTATCCTGGTTCTGGGGGACGCTCCCCAAGGTGCCTTAGCAGAGTGTCCCTTTGGGGAGCGTCCCCAAGCAGGTCTCTCCTATTTCTCTTTATTAAATATCCCCGCTTGCTTAATAATTTCATCTTTCACGAAGATGGGCGCGTGGGCCCTGACTGCGAGGGCAATACTATCAGATGGCCGGGCATCAATGACCTTTTCATGGCCGGAGGAAGTCTTTAAGACTATTTTTGCATGGAAGGTATTTTCTTCCAACTCATCAATAATAATCTTTTCAACATTGGCTTCTAAGTATTTTATGGTTGAAAGCAGGAGATCGTGGGTCAAGGGGCGTTCAGGTTTAAACCCGCTTATCTTTAATTTTATCGCTGAGGCTTCAGCCAGACCAATAACAATGGGCAAAACCCGCTCCCCGTTTTTCTCTTTTAAAACAATAAGCTGGTCATGCCTTTTTTCATCAATAACGATTTTATTTAATTCCACCTCTATCATACCCAACACTCCTAATATTTTCAAGAAAATCGCCTTCGGTGATAACTTTCAGCGATTTTCGCAGTGGTATGGGAAAGTGTTTTATACTTTCCTGTACCAGGACAAAAAATAATTGAATACTTAGTGGGTGACGAGGACGATTCTTCGCCCCGCCATGGTGGGGCGAAGAACAATCCTCGGCAGGACCCACTAAGTATCTACTTCTTTTTTTTGTCCTTACCCAAAATATCCTTTAACTCCACCATAAACTGACCAACATCCTTAAACTGGCGGTAAACTGAAGCAAAACGCACGTAAGCCACATCATCTAAGGCCTTTAACTTCTCCATAACTAACTCTCCGATGCGGCTTGCCAATACTTCGCGGTCGGATTTTTTCTGGATAGCGCGCTCAACAAAAGTAACAATATCTTCCATTTTCTCAACGCTAATCGGCCGCTTCTCGCAAGCCCGGATAATACCGGCTAACACTTTTTTACGGTCAAATGGCTCGCGCCTTCCGTCTTTCTTGATTACCATAAGTGAAACTTCTTCTATGTATTCATAAGTAGTGAAACGCTTGCCGCACTTAAGGCACTCGCGCCTGCGTCTAATCGCCGACTCTTCAGCGGTTGCCCTAGAATCCACAACCTTATCTTCTTTATAACCGCAAAATGGGCACTTCACCCCGCACCTTCTCTCTTATTTAAGCTATCCTTTATTCTAAGTTTAAGATATGCATAAGGCTTCCCGCTCCTTAAAAGATAAACGTAATACATAGCAGAATATAAAGAAGGTGCGGGGTCATATCTTACGTACTTTAATCTTCGCTTGTTTTAAAAAATCCATGGCCATCTTATCAGGATAACCGCCGGCAATTACGATATCCTTTATCCCGGCATTAATAAGCATTTTAGCGCAGATAACGCAGGGCTGGTTTGTAGAATAAAGCGTGCTTCCTTTAACGCTTATCCCGTATAATGAAGCTTGAATAAGCGCGTTTTGTTCAGCATGCAAAGCCCTGCAGAGTTCTTGTCTCTCTCCGGAAGGAATTTTTAATTTCTGGCGCAGACAACCGATATCAATACAATGCTTAAGTCCTGTCGGAGCGCCATTATAACCGGTAGCCAATATCCTCTTGTCTTTTACTATAACCGCGCCTACGCTGCGGCGTAAACAAGTTGACCTCTTGGCTACAAGCTTAGCCATCTCCAAAAAATACTCATCCCAACTCGGACGCTTATGTCTTTTTTGTTTATTCATTTCTTACGAGCTCCGGGTATAAAGGAAACTGCTTGGTTAATTTTATTACCTCTTTTTTAATCCCTTCCAGCTCCCTGGGGTCGTCCCTTGCCTCTATAGCATCGTTAATAAACTTAGCGATATGGCGCATATGGAATTCTTTTAAGCCGCGGGTAGTTACTGCCGGAGTCCCAATCCTTATACCGCTAGTTATCCCTGCGTCTTTCTTATCAAAAGGAATTAAATTCTTATTCACCGTAATGTTAACCTGGCCTAAAACATTAGAGGCGTCCTTACCGGTAATCCTCTTTGAGTTTAAATCCACCAACATCAGATGCGTATCCGTTCCCCCTGAAACAATACGGAAATTATTTTTAGCTAAGGCCCTAGCAAGCTCTTTGGCATTTTTAACAATTTGCCTCTGATAGGTTTTAAATTTCGGGCTCATCGCTTCCTTAAACGCTACAGCCTTGCCGGCAATAACATGCATCAGCGGCCCGCCTTGTATTCCGGGGAATATCTGCGCGTCAATTTCCTTGGCGAATTCTTTTCTGCATAAAATAAAACCTCCGCGCGGCCCGCGCAAGGTCTTATGCGTAGTAGAAGTAACAAATTCGGCAAAAGGCACTGGCGATGGATGGACTCCCGCAGCAACTAATCCGGCGATATGCGCCATATCCACAAATAAATAGGCTCCGACTCTATCGCATATTTTTCTAAAGGCTTTAAAATCTAATCTTCTCGGATACGCAGAGGCGCCGGCGAGAATCATCTTCGGCTTATGTTTTTTTGCTAAACCCATAATCAAATCGTAATCGAGCATTTCAGTCTTACGGTCCACACCATAACCTACCATCTTAAAAAGTCTTCCGGAAAAATTATGCGGATGACCGTGGGTCAAGTGCCCTCCAGCAGCTAAGGCCATAGCCAAAACCGTATCCCCGGGCTGAAGGGCTGCAAAATAAACCGCCATATTCGCCTGCGAACCTGAATGCGGCTGGACATTGGCATGCTCAGCTGTGAATAACTTCTTAGCCCGTTCAATAGCTAACCTCTCAACTTCATCCACATATTCACACCCGCCATACCAACGATGGCCGGGGTAACCTTCGGCGTATTTATTGGTTAAAACCGAACCCTGTGCTTCAAGCACAGCTAGGGAAGTAAAATTCTCCGAGGCAATTAATTCTAAATTCTCCTCTTCTCTCTTAAGTTCGTCTTTAATCGATGCGTAAATTTCAGGATCAACGAATTTTAAGTGCTTCACCCCGCACCTTCTTTCTTATTCATATAACTAAAATCTCATGCCTTTTTTTAAACTGCTTGAATCCCGCACCTTTGGTATATCTTATTATTTCTTTGAATATCTATCAAGGTGCGGGATGAATACCCTGAAGGTGCGGGGTTCACTTTCTTCCACCCCTTATCTTTCTTTCAATCTCTCTAATTTGGGCTAACCGCCTTTTATGCCTTCCGCCTTCAAATTTTGTATTCAGCCAAACTCTAACAATTCTCTTAGCCAAATCCGGCCTGACAAATATTGAGCCTAAAACCAGAACATTGCTATCATTGTGCCTGCGGGAAAGCTTAGCTGCCTTTACGTTATAGGATAGGGCTGCGCGCACGCCCGGAAGCCTATTAGCAACGATAGAATTGCCTATCCCGCTTTTACAGATAAGAATCCCTCTTTTAAACTTTCCTTTAGATATTTTATCAGCAAGGGCATAAGCAAACTCCGGATAATCGCAACGTTCATCGTCAAAAGGGCCTAGGTCTTTTACTTTAAGGCCAATTTTATTAAGAAACGGTTTTAATTTTTCTTTTAAGGCAAAACCTCCGTGATCCGAGGCAATAAGTATCGGAGTCATATTAAATTACTCACCCTTTCTACGGCTTCCTTAATAGAAACAAATGTCTTCTCGTAAAAATCCAAAGGCCTACCAATAGGATCAGCAATATCCGTATGGCTGTCATTTATTTTAGCCCCGTTAGAAACACCTTTCTCCTTATTTAATATACCATGGTTTCTAACGGGGTTAGCAAATTCCTTTAATAAAAACACTCTATTTTTAACCTCGGGGGCCAAATGTAGAATAGCATCTTCATGCATTTTTTCCATAACTAAGATAAGGTCTGATTTTCTGGCCATCGCCTTGGTGATTTTCTGTGAAATATGTTTAGAAATATCTATGCCTTCTTTAGCCAATACCTCCCTTGTGCCCTGCGATACACCAATGCCGGCAAGCATCATTATCCCGGCAGAAGAAACCTCCAAATCATTTCTTTTTTTATCCTTGATTATCTTCTTTAAAACCGCCTCGGCCATAACCGAACGGCAGGAATTTCCGGTGCAGACAAAAAGGATATTCTTCTTAGCGATAACAGCTTCAATCGCTTCTTTTTTTATTGCCCCCCTCCTTAAAATATCAAATCCATCTTTAGCTAAGTCTACGATAGATGATTCTAATCCTAGCTTTGTCTCTCTAGCATCAATAGCAAAATCTACTAAGCCATTTAAATCTTTTATCGCCTGTTCAAAATTTACCGGCGCAGGTTCTCCGGAGAGATTTGCCGAGGGGCAAATTATCGGGTCATAGGCTTCAGTAATGACCCTTAAGGCAATTTCATTATCCGGCATACGTAAGCCCACGGTCGGCTCTTTTATTCCTTTAAGTATCAAGGTTAATGGCCCGGGCCAAAACTTATCCATAAGTTTATACGCGCCAACCGGGACATCCCTAGCAAAATCTTCAACTTTTTCTTTTTTAGCGATATGTATTGAAAAGGGCTTATCTTTAGGCCGCTTTTTAATCTCATAAAGCCTATCCACTGCTTTCTGATTAAGCATATTCGCGGCAATGCCATATACTGTTTCAGTAGGTATAATCACCAGGCCGCCTGATTTTAAAATATGCGCGGCCTCGCGGATATAATCCTCTTTAATCTGCCCTGGGTCAACCCTGACTATTTTGGCCTGATTCATAACTTAATTTTGATATTCTTTACTTTAAGGCGCATTGATTTTTTATAGGCCAATAATTTTCTCCCGATTTTATTATCGCTTACTCCTAATATCTCTATGGCAAAAAGCGCCGCGTTTTTAGCACCTGCCTTACCTATGCTCATCGAGGCAACAGGGATGCCCGCAGGCATCTGCACCGTGGACAAAAGCGAATCCAAACCCCTTAAACTCTTAGTCTCCATAGGAATCCCGATTACCGGCAAGATAGTATGCGCTGCCACAACACCTGCCAAAGCAGCTGCTCCGCCGGCAGCCGTAATAAAAACTTTAATATCTTTTTTCGGTGCTTCTTCAACATATTTTACTAATTCCTTGGGCGTCCGATGTGCGGACAAAACTTTTACTTCAAAACCAACCTTAAATTCTTTCAATAAATCAATTGCTTCTTTTACTGTTTCTAAATCTGACTGACTACCCATTATGATGCTAATTTTACTCATAGCACCTCTCCTTAAATCTTGTTTTTTAGCGGGTAGCTTGGCTGATTTCGAGCCGCGTGATGCGGCGAGAAACAGCCAAGACAGGACCCGCTAAAAACATTATTCTAAAGCTTTCCGTCCTATATCTTTCCTATAATGCATCCCTTCAAAACTTATTTTTCCTACCGCCTGATAAGTACTATCTATCGCATTCTTTATGGTATCGCCTAAGCCGGTTACTCCCAGAACTCTGCCACCGTTAGTTAAGTACTCTGATTCTTGTCTCTGCCCCACATCATTTATTATCCGAATTTTAGTACCGGCATGAAATACCGACACACCTTTCATTTTTTCTACCTTATCAAGGCCAAATATCTCTTTGCCCTTTTCGTAATTTCCGGGATAACCTTGAGATGCCAAAACAACACAAACACACGCCTGATTATCCCAATCTAAGCTTTTTATGCGCGAAAGCTTTCCTGCACAAGCCGCCAGCATTACCTCAACTAAATCCGATTTTAATCTTGGAATTATTACCTGCGTCTCAGGATCTCCGAAACGCACGTTAAATTCTAATGTCTTTGGGCCGTCTTTAGTAATCATAATCCCCGCGTATAAAACACCCCGATAATCTATCCCCTCTTTTTCTAAACCATCTATAGTCCGGTAAATCACTTTTTCTAAAATTTCTTTAAATAATTCTTTGGTAACTATTGGCGCGGGCGAATACGCGCCCATTCCGCCTGTGTTGGCGCCTTGATCATTATCAAATACTCTTTTGTGGTCCTGGGCTAAAGCTAAAGCAATAACTTCTTTTGAATCTGTAATCACAAGAATTGAAGCTTCCTCTCCTTGCAGGCATTCTTCAATAATAATCTTGTCCCCTGCGCTGCCGAATATCTTCTCCCGCATCATAGCTTCTACTGCCTGTCTTGCCTGATCAACAGTTTTTGCGACAACTACGCCTTTACCGGCCGCTAAGCCGCCAGCCTTAATTACACAGGGCGCGCCAATTTTCTTAATATATTTATTGGATTCATCGACATTGTCAAAAATCTCAAAAGCTGCCGTAGGCACATTATATTTTGCCATTAATTCTTTGGCAAAGACTTTACTTGCTTCTAACTGCGCTGCTTTCCGGCCGGGTCCGAATATCTTAAGTCCGTAATTTTTAAATTCATCAACAATGCCTGCGGCAAGCGGCACCTCTGGGCCCACAACAGTCAAATCTATTTTTTCCTTTTTGGCGAACTCAAACAATGCCGGAATATCCTCAGCTTTAATATCAATGCACTCTGCAATTTTCGTTATCCCGCCATTTCCCGGCGCGCAAAAAATCTTATCAACTAATTTTGATTGCGCAATCTTCCACACCAACGCATGCTCCCTGCCACCAGAACCAATCACTAAAATTCGCATCTTATTTTTTTAACCAGCCAATTTTGCGCGATGTGTCAATATATTAGCCCAAGCATAGGCTGTCTCTGCCCAAAATGTGTCTAAGCGCATATCCCTCGTAAGTTCATTTAAAGACTGCTTAAAAGCAGCGAATGTCTTTTGAAACCTCGGCTGCATAGGCGCTGACTCAAGCTGACGGACATATTCTTCTGTTTCGCTCAAGAATTGCTCGACCCGGCTGCGCCTGCCTTCATAAGCATACCTGCCAATCCTTCCTAAATTCACAGCAATATTCAGTACTAATTCCTGCGCACTCATCACTTACCTCAATAAGGTATGGATAATCACTTCCATCTCTTTACGTATAGCCGGGCCTAAAACTTCCCGGCTGGGATTATTCTGCCCCGGCCTTAAATTAATCATTGAATCAAAATCAACCTCGCCGGTTTCAAGGTCCAAACCGCCTCCCCAGACATCCGCCTGCTTACTTCCATCTTCCAGAAGCAGCCTTTCGCCATCCACATGCATTTTTCCGCCGGCAGACAAAATCTTACGCCGGACATCTACGACCACTTTAATATATCCCTTAAGATCTTCAGCAACCTTAGAAATAATCTCCTCGCCCGCCTTCTCTCTGATAATTAATAACATTTTTTCTTAATCAACTCCTTGCACTTCCCCTACTTAGTGGACATGTTGTTAAGATAGTACGCCTATTTGCTATCGATACGAATATTGGTCATGTCAAAACGTTCAAACGGCCGTTCAGCGCCACCTGCCCATCCACTAATATACTCAATGTTACCCACGATAACATCTCCAACATGAAGAGGTATCTTGGGATCAACGAACTCTCCCTGACGTCGAACCACGGTTAATTTTATTTTTTGCCCTGCTTTATATTCACAAGCCGGAGCAGAATCAACACTGATAACCTCAATCTCTAAATCAATAAAGCTGACTATTTCTGTTTCAGTCGACGATCTTCTTACCTGCTCTGTGCGCTCATTAGACGACAATACCTTAGCTGTAACTTGAGCGATACAGGGAATATTACGCGAAGCAAACACAGGAAAACAAAAACAAGATGAGAAATAAACCACTAGGATAAAAACCCTTATCATCATATTTTCCTAAATTAAGCCTTGATCATTACCAAGAGCATCTTGAAACGGTCTACAGTCTTTAAAGAATGCGGCTTGTTTGCCGGCATAATCATGGTTTCGCCTGCTTTTAGGTAATATTGCTTGCCGGCAATATTAATTTCTGCCTTGCCATCAAAGATATAAACTAAGGCATCAAATGGCGTAGCATGTTCACTTAAGCCCTGCCCTTTATCAAAAGCAAAAAGTGTTATTGTGCCTTTCTCTTTCTTGATAACTTCCTTACTGACAACAGCACCCTCTTGATAATCTACCAAACTAACTAAGCTTCCTACTTCTCCAACAATATTCATCATAATTAAGTAATGTGTCCCCGGATTTCTTCCAAATAAATTTAAAGACCGTTAATATCTAACTATAAATGAATCTGGCGGATTTTCGAGCGAATGGAGCTTTTAGCCAGAGGACGCTTGAGCAAACGAGGGAATCTGAACGCGGAAGCATTCAGACGCCGAGCATGTTTGAGCCCATCCTGGCGCGGAGCGCCGACGGGCGAGTTGCGCAGGCGCCGAGTTTGCGAAAGATCTCTGGCGTGCCCCTAAATCTTATCTTCGTGGGGCAAAAGCGACCTGAGCGAGAAAACCGACAGATTCATTAAAAAGAACGACCTGAGGGACAGTCCCCTATTGAGTTACGCTAAAAAATAATTCTACAACATAAATTGTTACAACGGGTTACAGTATTTGCTGCCCCGTATGGACTCGAAAAACTAAATCCCATCTTAAAAATGAATCTGGCGTTTATGTGAGCGAATGAAGGTTTTAGCCAAAGCAGCTTGAGTATTTTCGGGTATCCCAAGGCCGTCCGAAAGGACGGCAATCTTGGGATGGCGATGCTGTCTGAGCGCCGAGGTAGAGACCGAGGCGCGAGTTCAGCAGCCACCGAAAATACGAAAGACCTTTGGCGTCCGCCGCAGGCGGAAAACCGACCTGAGCGAACAAAACGACAGATTCATTAAAAAGAACGACGAAAGATTTCAGCACGCGAGCAATATCCCAAAGAGCAAAATCTGAGGGACAGTCCCCTACGGGGACAGTCCCTGTAAGTGCCTGCAATTTATTTCGCCGGCTTGTCTTCTTTATTCTGGTATAGGAAAGTATAAAATACTTTCCTATACCACTGCGAAAATCTCTAGAAGTTATTTTACTTTTCCGAGATTTTCTTGTTTATCGGCAAAAAACCTGCCATTTCGCCGATAACATTAACTAACTCAGTATTGGCCGGAATAACAATTTTGGCGTTATTCACTAAAGACTTCTCGACCGCCTCAAGCTTTCTCAACACCTGAGCATTACCCACAAAATAATGTTCCGCTGCTTCATTGACTAATTTTATCGCCGCTGCTTCACCTTCTGCCTCTAAAATGCGCGCCTGCTTTATACCTTCGGCTTTCTTAATCTCCGCCCTCTTCTGGCCGTCAGCAACAGTCTCAGTGGCTGTCGCGTAATCAATCGCGGCAATCTTTTCATTCTCTGCCTTAACTACCTTATTCATCGTTTCCTGAACATCTTTAGGAGGATCGATTTCTTTTAACTCCGTGCGGACAATCTCTAAGCCCCAGCTAGCAGTTTCCTCGCAAAGAGTTTTATGCAATTCAGCGTTAATCTTGCCTCTTTCGCTATTGGCAGATTTTAAAGTAAGCGTACCAATAATATTTCTTAATGTAGTGCGCGCTAAATTTACAATCTGCCACTGATAATTATTTACGTTATACTGACAGTTCTTAACATCAGCCTCATCAGCTTTTACTTTAAAATAAACCTGGGCATCTACTTTAGCGTTTAAATTATCATTAGTAATAATTTCCTGCGGTTCGGCATCTACCATCTGCTCGGTTATATTAATCTGATAGATATTTTCAACTATAGGAAGTACCCAGTTAAATCCCGGGGTAGCGAAACGATGATATTTACCAAACCTTTCGATCAAGCCTCGATGCGTAGGCCGGACAATTTTAATACCCATAAAGAAAAAAACTACCGCTGCCACAATAACCAATGCCAAAATACTCATACCGCACCCCCTTGCACAGTAAGTGCACACCCCTCGCCCAATTGGATGGGCGAGTGTCCACTTTCTGCGTTACCGGCCTATCGCCGCAGTAGGCGGCGTACCCGCCATTCCAATATGGCGGGGTACATGTAAGGTAAGGCCGGGCGCTATATTATTTGGACTTCTCTTTTGCCTTTTATAACTTCTCCGATAATCCATGACTTAAGTTTTAACTCCGCTAGTTTTGCGATTATTGCTTTTGCAGAGTTTGGCTCAACAATCAAAACCATACCAATACCCATATTAAAGGTATGATACATTTCTTTATCTTTAATATTGCCTTTATTCTGAATCAAACGGAATATTTTGGGCACCACCCAAGAACTTTTATCAAGGCGCGCATTGACATTTCGCGGCAAAATTCTGGCGATTTTATCGTAAAATGCGCCGCCGGTAATATGCGCGATCCCCGTAATATCGTTCGCGAGTCCGCGAGTTCGCGAGTTCGCGAGCAAAGCCAAAACCGGTTTTACATAAATCCTAGTTGAAATAAGTAACTCTTTACTCATACGTTTTATCTCGTTTTGCGAAAAAACTTTTCTTACCAAAGAATAACCGTTAGAGTGAATCCCGCTAGACTCTAAACCTATTACTAAATCCCCCGGTCTAATTTGACTTCCATCAATAATATTTTTGCGCTCAACTATACCTACGCAAAATCCGGCGATATCATATTCTCCACTTCTATACATCCCGGGCATCTGGGCGGTTTCTCCGCCAATCAAAGAACACCCAGATTGCCGGCAACCGGCATTTATGCCTTTAACCACATCTATCAGGACAGTTTCCTTAGCCTTACTAAAAGCAATATAATCTAAGAAAAATAGCGGCTCGGCTCCGGTACAAAGGATATCATTGACATTCATCGCCACCGCGTCAATACCAACAGTATCGTGCTTATTAGCTAACTGGGCAATCTTTAACTTTGTCCCTACGCCGTCGCTTGAGGAAACCAAGACCGGCTCTTTATATTTATTTTTATCTAACTTAAAAAAACTACCGAATCCGCCGATATCCTTTAAAACTTCCTCGCGGAATGATTTTCTTACTAGCGGCTTTAATTTTGCCTTAAAAGCGCTCGCAGTAAAAATATCAACCCCCGATTTTTTATAAGTTATCCTTCTCATATTCTAACCCTACCCCTTTAACTCCCCCTGCCCGCAGCAATGCGTCTCCAGCGAAAACTTACCCTGTCTCTTTTTAACCCTTACCGGATATTTTCCCGTCCAACAGGCAGTGCAATAATTACCCTTAGGGGGCTTAAAACAATTAAGCATTCCATCCAAACTTAAATAACCTAAGCTGTCAACTTCAAGATATTTCCGTATCTTATCAATAGAGGAATATTTATTGGCAATAAGCTCGCTGGATTTATGAAAATCAATACCATAGAAACACGGGAAACGGTGCGCCGGGCAAGATATTCTTAAATGCACCTCTCTTACCCCAGCCTTACGCAAGGAACGTATGCGGATCTTAGAAGTTGTCCCGCGCACAATTGAATCATCAACTACAATTATTCGTTTATCTCTTAAAACATCTTTAAGCAGATTAAATTTTACCCGCACACCCAAATTCCGCAAATCCTGCTCCGGCTGAATAAAAGTCCTGCCCACATAGTGATTACGGATAATTCCTAATTCTAATGGTATCCCTGATTCCTGAGAATAACCCATTGCCGCTGAAAATCCTGAATCCGGCACAGGCACGACAAAATCCGCATCAACCGGATGTTCACGGGCTAACTGCGCCCCTAATTTACGCCTTACTAAATGCACAGTCTCGCCGAAGATAACCGAATCCGGACGCGAGAAATAAATATGTTCAAAAGCGCAAAAGGATAACTTATTAGAGCGGAGTCCTTTTGGTTTTATAGATTTAAGCTTAGCGCCATTAATAAAAACTACTTCTCCGGGTTCAATCTCGCGGATATACTGCGCTCCGGTTAAATCAAAGGCGCAGGTCTCGGAAGCCAAACACCAGGCATTCCTTAGTTTACCTAAAGATAGCGGCCTGAACCCTAAAGGATCCCTTGCCCCAATCAAGGTATTATCCACCATCATCACCAAGGCATAGGCGCCCTTAACTCTTTTTAAGGCATAAATTAAACTTTCTTCCAGATTGCGCGACTTTGCCCTGGCCATAAGATGGATAATGATTTCCGAATCCGTAGTCGTCTGAAATATTGACCCTATTTTTTCAAGGTACTGCCGCAATTCTAACGAATTAACTAAATTTCCGTTATGCGCAATGCAGACCGAGCCTTTAGTATAGTCAATTAAAAGCGGTTGCGCATTCTTTAAGACGCTCGAGCCAGTAGTAGAATAACGCACATGGCCTACGGCAATATCGCCCTTAAGCCCATGCAATACCCTTTCGTTAAAAACATCGCTCACCAATCCTATATCTTTATGAATAGATAAAATGCCTTTATTGTTTGTAACTATCCCGCAAGCTTCTTCTCCCCTATGTTGGAGAGCATATAATCCCAGATACGTAAGCCAGCTGGCGTGTTTATTGTTGGCAATACCAAATAACCCGCAATATTCTCTTGGTTCGTCGTTATCTATCTCTACCATCTAATACTCCCTTTTTTTATGGTACAGGAAAGTATAAAACACTTTCCTATACCACTGCGAAAATCGCTTAAAGTTATCGCCGAAGGCGATTTTCTTGAATTCCTGTATCTAAAAATGTTTTTTAATATAGTCAACGCCGTTCTTAAATATCTGTAGGCCCACGCCAGATTTACCACGCACCTGTAAACCCGTGGTGCGGGGTTTGCTATCCTCCCACCTAGGATGCTGCCATAATTGAATATGCCTTTCCGGATGAGGCATAAGCCCTAATATCCTGCCTGTTGTATCATAAATCCCGGCGATATTTTGGAGCGAACCATTGGGATTAGCCGGCCAACCCGTGAGTCTGCCTAAGGCGTCACAATAACTAAAAACAACCTGCCCGTTCTTCTTGATCCGGGATAAAACTTTTTTATCTTTTACGATAAACTTTCCCTCTCCGTGTGCTACCGGAAGATAAATAATTTCAGGCAGGTTTTTTGTCCAGATACATTTAACTCGCGAACTCGCGAACTCGCGAACTCGCGAACTTAAATACACCCATCTATCCTCAAATTTGCCAGAATCATTGATAATAAGGCTCGCCTCCTGAATTAGCGAATCATTGCCCGGCAATAAACCACTCTTAACTAGTATCTGAAAACCATTGCATATACCAATAATAAGCTTGCCTTCTTGGATGAATTTCTTTAAATCAGCAGATAACTTGTATTTTAATTCATTGGCAAATATCTTGCCCGAGGCAATATCGTCTCCGTAACTAAATCCTCCGGGCAGGGCAAGTATATGATAGTTTGAGAGATTGACTTTGGCGCTGGCTAAATTATTTATATGCACTAATTCTGCGCTTGCCCCAACGAGAGAAAAGGCAAAAGCAGTTTCTTTGTCGCAATTCGTCCCGGCTGTCCTTAAAACGCATACCTTGATTTTCTTCACTTGCTCTTCCTATTTTGTAGCAGAGGTTTAAACCTCCGCTACAAATTTCTCACTTATAGGAGATTGCTGAAATATTCTAAAAATAGGCAGCAATCTCAGAGAGCGCTGATATAATTTTTAAGAATTTTTCAGCGCTCTCTATAGAATTTCTTGACAACATCTATCACTTCCTTGGGTTTATCTACCAAAGTAAATATATCCAGATCACTTTTACTGATATTGCCGTGCTTTAGCACAACTTTCCTTAGCCAAGCCAGAAGCCTTTCCCAATACCGGCTGTTAAACAAAATTACGGGAAATTTTAATATACGCTCAGTCTGAATTAGGTTAATTGCCTCAAAGAATTCATCCAGCGTGCCGTAGCCTCCGGGCAATATCACAAATGCCTTAGCATATTTTACAAACATAACTTTCCTGACAAAAAAATAACGGAAATTCAAAAGTATATCCACATATTTATTAGATTTTTGCTCATTGGGTATCTGGATGTTCAAACCGATGGACTGGCCTTTTGCGCGCTTAGCCCCCTTATTCGCAGCCTCCATTATTCCAGGGCCGCCGCCGGTAATAACGGCATAACCTTCTTTAGAGAATAGCCAAGCTAACTCCTCGGTTAATTTATAGTATTTATTACCGGGGTTAGTGCGGCTTGAGCCAAATATAGAAACAGCTTTGCCTATTTTGGAGAGGACTTCAAAACCATCTACAAATTCAGACATAATCCGAAATACCCTCCAAGGGTCTTCCCGGGTAAAATCTTCTTTATTAATTAAGTCGTCCAGCCGGTATATTTTTTTCTTTACCATTTTAACGGAGCCCTCCAAGTATCTTTAAGTTTATTAATATTAGCATTAATACAAATCTTTCCGTCTAATCCATAAACTTTGAAATCTTTTTTTGCGTTTACACAGCCAATTTTGCCAAAAGGCAGGCCATGCAGCGTTTTTTCAAACTCCTTCTGCCTATTCTTCTCTACCTCTACAATAAATCTGGAATTAGACTCTGAGAATAAAACAAAATCCGTACGTTTATTTTTAGACCTATAAGGAACTTCACTCAAGAACACCTCAACGCCTAAACCGCCGGCAAAACTCATTTCAGCTAAAGCAACACCTAAGCCGCCTTCTGAACAGTCATGCATAGCTTTGATTAGTTTTCTTTCTGCGGCATTGCTTAAGGCATTAAATAATTTCTTGGCCTTCCGCATTTTTACCTGCGGCACGGAGTTTCCGATTACACCGGACAAACCATAATAGTGCGAACCACCTAATTCATCATAAGTATTGCCGACCGCATAAATCAAATTGCCTTCCTCTTTTAAATACATAGAGACCGCATTATCAGTATTATCCATCACTGAAATAGCAGAGATAAGAATGGTCCCGGGTATACTCAAAGACTTTCCAGCCACTGTATATTCGTTATAAAGACTATCCTTCCCGGAGATGAAAGGGACACCGAATCCTTTAGCCGCATCATAACAGCCATAAGCGCAGCGCACAAGGCTGCCCAACCTATCCGGCTTATCAGGATTACCCCAGCAGAAATTATCCAAAATCGCTACTTCTTTTAAGGAGCCGCCCACACTTATAATCTGACGCAGGGCCTCATCAATACAAGAGGCTGCCATCCAATAAGGATCAATAAAACCGTATCTAAAATTTATCCCGTTTGCGACAATTATGCCTTTTTTAGAATTAAGTATGGGCTTTACTATGGCGGCGTCAGACGGGCCATCATTTAATACGCCGACTAAAGGCTTTAAGACCGAACCGCCCTGGACCTCGTGGTCATACCTGCGGATTACCGACTCTTTAGAGCAAATATCATAACGCGAAAGCAGCTTAAATAATACCGGCGTAAGATCTTTTAGGCAATTTATTTTTGGCTCCTTACGCCTTAATTGAAGATAAGTTGCCTTCTTCTCTATTCTCGGCACTCCTTCATACAGAAAATCCATATTCAAAGCGCAAACTAAATTTTCTTGATAATAAAGCTCAAGTTTATTAGTACCGGTAAATTCTCCGATGACCGTGGCCTCGCAATCTTCGCCGGCAAAAACATTTAATAAGGCTTCTATATTCTTGGGTGGCACTGAAAGGATCATCCTCTCCTGCGACTCAGATATCCAGGCCTCCATATAAGATAAACCGCTATATTTTAGAGGAACTTTATCTAAATCTACGCGCGCGCCAATTTCAACAGCCATCTCGCCTATCGCGCTAGATAGGCCTCCTGCTCCGCAATCCGTAATTGCGCTGTATAGGCTCTTATCGCGCGCTTCAAGTATCGTATCTAGCATTTTCTTTTCCTGAATGGGATTGCCGATCTGCACCGCGCCCGCGGAGAGAATTTCAGATTCATGAGTCAGCTCTCCCGATGAGAATGTCGCGCCATGAATACCGTCTCTGCCGGTCCTACCGCCTACCACTACCACCAAATCTCCGATATTTGTTTTCTTAAAAGATTTGTCTTTCGGCATAATCCCCGCGGTGCCGCAATAAACTAAAGGATTACCGGTAAATCCTTCATCAAATAATATCGCGCCGTTTACAGTGGGAATCCCCATTTTGTTTCCATAATCCTCTACCCCGCTTACTACGCCTTTCATTACGCGTTTAGGATGTAGGGCGCCGGGAGGTAACCTGCTAAAAGGATAATCCGGAAGACCAAAACAAAATACATCAGTATTAAGAATCGGCTTAGCGCCTAAGCCGGTCCCCATCGGGTCGCGGATAACTCCTCCGATACCGGTATTTGCTCCGCCGAATGGCTCTAATGCTGAAGGATGATTGTGCGTCTCAACTTTAAAACAAACATTATATTTATCGTCAAAGCGGATCACCCCGGAGTTGTCTTTAAACACCGACACGCACCACGGCTTATTTAGTTCCTTAGTAACTTTCATAATTGTGGATTTCAATAAATTATTAATCAGCAAGTTACGTTTACCGTTTACCGTTAACCCTGCCCGACGGCCGGTAGGCCCCGCCAACGGCGGGACAGGCAGGCGTTTACCGTTAGAATTCAGCTGCTCGCTATATTTTATTTTCCCGCGGAAGGTTTTATGCCAACAATGCTCAGACCAGGTTTGGGCTATGGTCTCTAGTTCGCAATCCGTAGGATTCCTGCCTAATTTCTTAAAATAATCCTTGATCGCGCGCATCTCAGCCAGATTCAGGAATAACTGGCCTTTTTTGCTCAACTCCAATAATTTATCATCTGACGCAGCTAATAAATCTACGGTAGTTAGATTGAATTGATAAGAGTTGCGAATCCCGCCTTGGCGGGATGAAGCAATCTCGTTTTCAGACACAATATGCTGTATCAGTTTATTGTGAAGAAGTTTATCGCAGATTATCTTTAACTGTTGTGGCGAGAGTTTACCGCGGATTATATATTTCTTGGCAGTCTTCACTGAATCCGCCCCTTCTATCCCTAAATCTTTGATACCTTTTAGCGTAGATTCTTCAACCGGGTCCATGACGCCGGGATTGTAAGCAACTTCAACCACGTACGATTTGTCAGTTCGTTGGTTCGTCAGTTCGTTGGTTACGATACGGTAATCCTGCGAGATTCTATCGCAAAGCAGCTCATCACAAATTCTCCTAACCTCATCATCAGAAAGATTGCCTTCAATATTATATACTTGGATAAAACAGACATCCCGGACAGTATCAATACCTAAATCCAAAATATCTCTTTTAACGCTTTCTCCGATAGCGTCAATCTTTCGGCTACGCTCAGGATTGATACCGGGCTTACCCTGTATCTCAATTTTATAAAACATGGCTCAGTAGGTGGGTTAAATTTTACAACCCTACTCTAGAAAAAATCATATTTACCTTGCGCAAGTAATAATTTAAATCAAATATTTTATCTATTTCTTTTTCGTTTAGATATTTTGATACTTCACTATCTAACATAAGGCTATTCTTAAAATCTATTTCCTCTTTCCATGTCCGCATAGCGCAATGTTGCACTAAATCATAGGCCTTAAGCCGAGACATGCCGCGATCCATGAGGTTTAAAAGCACCCTTTGCGAGAATATAAGCCCTCTAGTCTTAATTAAGTTTGCCATCATATGCTCCGGATAAACCGTTAAATCATTAATCACCTGAATAAATTTATTAAGCATATAATCTAAGGCTAAAGTTGAATCCGGAATAATTACCCGCTCAACAGATGAATGCGAAATATCCCGCTCATGCCATAAAGCGACATTCTCCATTGCAGCCAAGGCATTACCGCGTAAGAGGCGCGATAGCCCGCAGATACGCTCGCAGATAACAGGATTTCGCTTATGCGGCATGGCGGATGAGCCTTTTTGGCCCTCGCTAAACTGCTCTTCAGCTTCTAATATTTCTGTGCGCTGTAGATGCCTTATCTCAGTGGCGAATTTCTCTAGACTTGAACCGATAATCGCAACGCTCGCCATAAATACGGCGTAAATATCCCGCTGAATTATCTGGGTGGAAATCCTTGCCGGTTTTAATCCCAGTTTTCTGCAGACATAGTTTTCAACCTGCGGTTCAATATTAGAATATGTGCCTACGGCTCCGGAAAGCTTGCCTACCGACACTTCTTCTTTTGCTAACCTCAAGCGCTCCAGGTTACGCTGCATTTCATCATACCAGAGCGCTAATTTCAGGCCGAATGTTGTGGGCTCCGCGTGCACACCATGGGTGCGGCCTATACAAGCTGTATCCTTATAAATCTTGGCTTTTTTAGCCAACGCCTTAAGCAGCCTATTTATGTCGTCAACTAAAATCTCCGCGGCTGCTTTTAATTGCACGCCAAGCGTTGTATCCAGAATATCAGATGAAGTTAGCCCAAGATGCAGATATCTGGCATCGTTGCCTATATGTTGGGCTACATTGGTAATGAACGCTACTACATCATGTTGTGTTTTTTCTTCAATTTTATTAATCTGGGCTAAATTAAACTTGGCTTTCTTGCGGATTCTCTTTACTGCCTGGGCGGGGACTTTTTTAAGTTTAGCTAATGCCTCTATGGCGAGTATCTCGATATCCAGCATGGTTTTAAACTTAAACTCTTCCTGCCAGATTATCTTCATTTTAGGCAGGCTATAACGTTCAATCATTTTAAACTCCATCCTCCTGCTTGCCCCGTAGTATGCGGGGCCTGCATCTTGTAGGAAAATATATTATAACAGAAATAGCGTTTTCCACAATTAAAAATTATGTTTGTGTTGGGAATGATACCATAGATCGTTACCCCCTCCCCTATGAAGGAAAGTTAACGAAGCTTCTTTGTATAAGTAAAGAGGTTTTTAAGAATTTAAATGCGGCCTTGGATGAATTCGGGCT
>Ga0066637_10000024_pt1 | contig 91327 bp, 81 predicted proteins | sample CryGeyCG2014_020_FD_62737 | JGI IMG/M metagenome (GOLD analysis project Ga0066637, IMG submission 62737) | Groundwater microbial communities from aquifer - Crystal Geyser CG08_land_8/20/14_0.20 | ecosystem: Environmental > Aquatic > Deep subsurface > Groundwater | place: USA: Utah: Grand County...
CTTTAAAAAACAATGAAAACATTCTTCTTAGTTATTTTAAAAGAATCGTTATTAGCCTGCCAAAGATTTTAAAGTTCAAATTGAATCGGGGCGCCAATTTTGTGTATTCAACTTCCGACTTTTGGCCGGACTCAATCCCTGCTCTCATTATTAAAATTATAAATCCGCAAGTAATATGGATCGCCGGTTTTTATCTGTTCGCACCAAAACCTTGGCAGAATGATTCTCCGTATAAAAGTAGCGTCAAAAGATTTTTTATAGGATTGTTTTATTGGTTATCGCAATTGCCGATATATTTTTTGATAAAAAACATGGCCGATTATGTTTTTGTTACTTCAGAACCTGATGTGGAAAAATTTATTACACCGAAAAGAAGTAAGGATAAAATAGTGGTAATTCAAGGAGGAGTTGATATTAGTTTATCAGAAAAGTATTTAAAATCAAAAATAGTGATTCCGGTAGCACAAAGGAGATACGACGCGTGTTTTTTGGGAAGATTTCATTATCAAAAAGGAGTCTTAGAACTTATCGATATTTGGAAACTGGTTTGTCAAAAAAAGCCAGAAGCAAAACTGGCAATGATTGGAAACGGTCCATTAGAAAAAAACGTATTAATAAAAATTCGAGAATATAAACTGGAAAAAAATATTGATTTATTAGGATTTCTTGATGGAGAAAAAAAATACGAAATATTCAAGCAGTCAAAGATGATAATTCACCCAGCTACCTACGACAGCGGGGGGATGGCGGCGGCGGAAGGGATGGCTTGGGAACTTCCGGGAGTTTCCTTTGACCTTGAATCATTAAAAACCTATTATCCTTCTGGTATGATAAAAACAAAATGTTATAATTTACGGGAATTCGCGGATAATATTATTTCGTTATTGGATAATGAAAAACTTTACCAAAAAATTTCAAAAGAAGCGCATACCTTAATCGTGGGCGTATGGGATTGGGAGAAAAGGACAGACTTTATTTCCAGAAAAATTTTTAACGATGAGACACAAAACAAAAAATAAAGAATACGATATCGTTTTAGTTTCACCTCCCTCAAGAATGATTAACCATTACCGGCCGCCCTTGGCCTTAATGTATATTGGCGGATATCTCCGGCACAAAGGGTTAAGAGTAAAGATAATCGATATTCCTATGAAACTAATTATTCGGGATAAGAAATTTTATGAAAATATTGATCATGAATTAATTAAGATCGAAAAACAGATGGTAGAAGAATTCGCAAATCTTAAAACCAAAGCAGTGGGAATTACTTTTTACACACCGGAATATTTAGAAGTTTTTAGTCTAGCTAAAAAATTTAAGCAAATTGATCCTAGCGTTAAGATAATCGTGGGAGGAATTCACCCAACTTTTTATCCGGAAGAAATTTTAACGGAAAAAGAATGCCCAATCGATTTTGCCGTGATAGGGGAAGGGGAGATAACCGCGTACGAACTGGTCAAGGCCATTCTTAAAAGGAAAAAGGATTATAAAAATATCAATGGAATTGCATATTTAGACCAAAAAAAGAAGAAAGTGGTAATAACCGCCCGTCGGCCTCTTTGCGAGAATTTGGACGAGATTTCTTACCCGGCTTATGATTTAGTGGACATGGATTACTATACTAATGCTTCCCCGTATGCGATTCGAGGTTGTTTTTTACGGTCGGTATATATCATGGCTACAAGAGGATGCCCGGGGCAATGTACCTTTTGCGTGGCGAAAAACTTGAAAGCCTTTAACGGCGGAGGTAGTTATTCTCGAGTTAGAAGCGCCAAAAGTTTGCTGGCGGAATTAAAATATTTAAAAAATAAATATAAAGTTGACAGCTTTTATTTTATCGACGATCTTTTTACTATTAACAAGGAAAACGTTCTGGAATTTTGCCAAGGATTAAAAAAACAGCATTTAAATTTATTGTGGGGGTGTTCTTCTAAGGTGTCCACTCTTAATGAAGAAATTATCAAAAACATGGTCCTTGCCGGTTGCATCCAAATGGATTTTGGCGTGGAAAGGGGTTCGAATGAGGCATTGAATTTGGTTAAAAAGGGCATAACCGTGGAAATGGTGGAAAAAGTTTTTTCTTTGTGTCATAAATACAACATAAGAACTTTTGCTAATTTTTTAGTCAATTTACCTAAAGAGACAGAAAAAGATTTAGAAGATATTATCAAATTAATAAAAAGATTGAATTCGGAAATTGTGAGTTTGAACATCTTTACTCCGTATCCAGGTACAGAAATTTATCAAAATTATGGCTATAAATTTAAAAGCGAAGAATATCCAATGTTGGCCAACGCCAGTACTTTAATAGATAAATATCCGCAAAAACTGAAATTTGCAAATCACAATATTAATTTATTGGATTGGGTGAGAAAATATTCAAAAATTTATAATCGCATAGGAAACAATTTAAAATTTTATACAAATTTTCAATATTGGAAAATTTTGTTAAAAAGCCCAAAAAAATCAAATTATCTTTCCCAAACAGGATTGCTAATTCGGGAATTTATTAATCAAAAATTGTAATAGTATGAAATGCAGATTGTGTGGAAACGATAAAACCGAAATTCTTTTTGTATCGCAAAATGTTCATGGGAGGCATCTTTTGGGCAAAGAGAAATTTGAAGTTTGTCAATGTCTTAAATGCGGAGTGGTATTTACCAATGCGGTTGTCGATGCAACGTATTATCGTAAATATTACCCAAATAATTATTATAAGGATGCCTTCGTACCTAATTGGGTAACAAAGATTATTGCCTTACTGGATAAACTTATTTTTATCAGAAGGCTAAACATAATTGATAAATATTTGCCAAACGGCGGGAAAGTATTGGAAATTGGGTGTGGGCAAGGAGATTTTTTACATCAATTACCGAAAAAGTTTGAAAAGTTTGGAATAGAAATAAATAATAAAGCTTGCCAATTCATAAAAAATAATTATAAAGAAATAACGCTTTTTGAAGGTAAAACTGAAAAAATTCATTTCCCCCAAGGATTAAAATTCGACATGGTAATTATGTGGCACGTTTTGGAGCATATCGAAAATCCGGCGATTTTCTTTAAAGCCTTAAAAAAAATACTTAAAAAAGACGCCATTTTAATTATCGAGATTCCCAATCGTGATAGTTTAGGCTTCCGCTTTACAAAAGAGAAATGGTTTCATTTAGATACTCCCAGGCACTTGTTTTTTTACAATTTTGAAACCTTAAAAAAAATACTGATTAAAAATCAATTGAAGATTGTTGATTATTTTGGCGATTTTTTTAGTTTCCCTCACGATCTTGCTTTTAGCGCCATTAGCAGAAATAAAATAAATATCATTTTCGTTCCCTTATTATTGTTATTAAGACTTGTAACCGCATTCTTTGTTCCCAAGCTTTCCGAGACAAATATTTATCTAATAAAAAATCAAACAAAATAAGATGTTTATTTTACACAAAAACTGTATAGACGAAGTTTTAAAGGAAATCTCTGCAAAATATAAACAAAAAAAAAGATTTTTAGACGTTGGATGTGGAGACGGTACCCGAACGGTTTTGTTTGCTCGGTTTGGGCGGGAAATCTTTGGGGTTGACAGACAGGATTGGAGAAAAAAAACTTTTATCAATAAAATTAAGTTTAAAAAAGCAGATTTTCTTAAAAAAACCTTGCCGTGTGCGGATAAATATTTTGACATCGTTTTTTCTTTTGATGTGATTGAACATCTTCGGGAACCACGGATTATATTAAGGGAAATACACCGTTTGCTTAAAGACGATGGTATCTTAATAATTTCGACGCCTAATCGTCACCGTTTAGCCGGTCTTATTCTATTATTATTAGGACTACGTAAGATACCTTATTTTCCCGATCCTAACCATTCCCGTATTCCATATTCAGCTCATGAAATAGAATATACCTATAAAGAATTACAAAGTTTATTAGAAAAAGAGGGTTTTTCTATCATCAAAGGACAAAAGATTTTTTATGGAGTAACCGGGGGTTGGGGATTACGTTCGCTTTTCTCTTTGCCCTTTTGCCACAATATATTTTTTGAATGTAAAAAATGAAACTTAAAATATTTTCACTTTGCCGGAATATTTTCTCTATTCTTATATACTTGGGTATTCTTATTGTGGCCTTAATACCCTACTATCAAGGAGGGTCGTTGATATTAGGAGGCGAGGGGAATACCTATTTAGATTTTCCCACTCTCTGGAATAAAACCCACTTTGCTTGGTATCATACGTATGGTCTAGGCATGGTGAATATGTCTCCAAGTGGGACCGGCTTAAATATTATTTTACTTTCTCTTATTCAGATTTTGACGAAGAGTACGACAATTACCAATTTTATTCTGGTTTTAGCGATTTATTTTTTTCCTTTTCTTTCGGTTTATATTCTTGCCAAAGAAATGAAGGCCACCTCGTTAGTTTCTTTTTTAATCGCTTTTTTTTACGTAGTTAATCCATTCACCCTATACTATTTAACCAATCTTAACCAAGGGATTACTTTTTCTATTGTAGTTATACCGTTATCTCTCTGGCTAATAATCAGATTCTATTTTAATAATTTTAAGCTTTTTTTCTTTTTCGGCTTAATTTCGACTTGTTTTTCTTTTGCTTATACTAATTATCCGATGTTTGCGATAATTCAAATCTCTATTGTTCTTTCTGTTTTAATCGCCAACAACTATCGAAATGGAAAATTATTTTTAAGTGAAGCGATAAAAAAATATTGTTTGCTTTTGATTTCTTTTCTTTTTTTTAATGCTTGGTGGATGGTGAGCCTTGTAAATATTTTACCCAACATCGGGCAAGTGTACACTTATGATTTCGCAAAGTCCTGGCTTAATACTGTAGTGGTTAATACTGGGGATATTATCGGTAAGACTTTTTCTTTGACGACGGGTATTGGAGCCGACCCTTCGCAAAATTTCTTTACCTATTGGTATAATCAACCTTTGATAAAACTTATCACCTTTATACCGATATTGTTAATTTTGATTTTTTTCTTGATTCGTAAAAAGAACAAAAAAGAAGATTTTCTAGTCTTAGAAGTTATCATGATGCTAATTGTCGTATTATTTTTTCTTAAAGGCAGTTCGATGCCATTCGGGGTAGTGTATAATTTTCTTTTTGCTCATTTACCATTCTTTTACATTTTTAAAACACCGGTAGAAAAATTCGGTATTCTATATATTTTTCTCCTCACCATCCTGCTCTTGCTGATTTTTATCCGCTTAAAAGATCAAAAGTTCTATCATTTAGTTTTAACGGTATTTTCTATATATCTATTTTTCTGCTCTGTACCGATTCTATCCGGGAATATAATTCCTAAAATGTACAATGGAATGAAAGATGGGTTTTATGCATCACGCAAATACTTCGATAAGGTTGATTACCAACGTTTCAGGCAAACGGTTAATGAGGATAAGTCTGAATATCGTATTCTTAGTCTTCCCGGCAGCGCAAATTATCAAGTTTGCCTCAATAATCAAGGAAAAAGCAGATATACCGGTATGGATCCGGTACTGATGGATATCAATAAACCATTTATTGCTCCATATAATGATAACGTATCGGTTCTTTACAACAGCATCTCTAAAGAAGGCTATCAAAAGTTATTAGGGTTTTACAGTATTAAGAAAGTTTTACTTAATCAAGATACTTGTCCTTGGTTTGGATATGTTCACAAAGAAAATATCAATGAATTAACAGTTATTCTTGACCGGACAATGGTATCAAATTTCTTTGGCCCGCTTACACTTTATGAAAATAAAAATTAATTTAAAAAAAATCTTAGTTTCTTTTTGGAATCGATTACCTACCAAATCGTTACTAAAAAAATTATTAAAAGACAATAATTTTTTTGGTTGGCAATTACTTTTACTTTTAGTTTTAAATATTTTTTCGGGAGTAGTTCTTTGGGGCAATTTTCTAGTTAATAAAACACTGTATCATGACGTATCCAGTTTATTCAGCTTTTTCCGTGATAATTTGAACGCTCTCAATTACTTTCACGAATTTGCATGGTGGAATCCCAATCTTGGTACCGGTTTTCCAATCTATTATTTTTCAATTCTTGGGGTCAATATTACCCACCCGTTATTCGCCGTATTGGCTTTTATTTTTTGGCTTTTGGGACTTTTCCGAATAAACATTTCTTCATTTCATACTCTCTACGTTATCTACTGCGGTTTTTTAATTCCTGCGCTTTTTTCAGTTGGAGCGCTACTTCTGGCCAGGCAGATATTTACTAAAAATCTCGTTATTTCGTTGGTCCTGATATTGGTTAGTTTTTCGCCGGGCATAATTTTGAATCTTAGCGACGATGGACTAGTCCAAACGGCCTATGGTCTTTTCTTTGCAACCGCTTTTTTAAAATTTCTTAAAAAGCAAAATAAAATTAATTTTTTGGCTTTGGTCCTTTCGACTTTAATATTAGCAGTTTCCCTTAATCATCTTTTTTTATATTGGAATATTGTCTTTATTCCTTTATTTATAATTGTTTGCTTCGCAACGTTACCGCCATCGACATCAATAAGACAAATCATTAGAAGTGTTTCTAGAAAAACATGGATTATTGCCACGATCTTATTTTTTGTCTGCATGTCAACTGCCCTTTTTACTTACTTACAGGGGTCGAATATCGTCAGATCGACTATCGGTCAAAGAACATATACTTATGATCAGCTTCGTCCGGGGAACCCGATGGAGATTTTGGCTATTTCCACACCAGCTGTCGGATTCGAGTGGACTAATGGCACTTGGCAATTGTTTAGTTATCCGCAAGCTCCCTTATCTGGCAAAGACCATGTTGCTTATGTCTATTTAGGACTATTGGCGCTTCCGCTTCTTATCATTGGTCTCTTCTTTAGTAAATCTGTTTGGCGAGTCAGACTATTTATCTTAATTGTCATAAGCTCAACAGTTGTGGTCTTATCCGGATATAGTCCCCTATTTAGTTCCGTTTTGCTTTGGGAAACGCCCCTTCGAGCCGTTAATCATTATAGTGATACCTTTTTTCGTCTGGGATTATTCCTTTTGATTATCTTTGGAATAGGACTGGGAGCAGAGGTGCTATTGGAGGCGAATAAATTTAAAAGACGGATGCTGGTTCTAATTTTTTCAGTTACTTCAATTTTTTCAATAGGGCTTTTTTCTATTGTTTATGGAAATTCCGCATCGTCAACATTTATGTTTGGTTTTATGTTAACGATGGTCTTGTTTTACGGCATTGTGTTGATTTGGTTAGGAATGGCTAATAGTCGTGAACAAGTATCTCGGATCTTTATGCTATTATTATTGTTAGTTTTTATTGATATTTCTACGATTGCCTTTTGGCATGTTAGGTCGTTTCTTTTTAATAAAGGATCTTCATTCAAAAACGAATCGCCAGCCTATTCCGTCGGGTTTGGAAGTGCCAACCCCGGTAGTTTTGTAGCTTCAACGATTTTAGAATTAAAGTCACTGCGGGACTTGAAGCAAAACGGAGAAGACCTGGCTTCACTTCCCCAAATGGCTCTTTACGAGGCAAACTCCTCACTTTTATCAAAATTTTTTACAAGTGGTAACTCGAATAACCCAAAACTATTGGTGGAATTTAATGATATCTTTGAAAAGTTGATAAGCGATCAAGGCTTGAAAGGATCGGTAAGGATAGTTCATCAAACTTATAATACTTTGGAATTGAACATTTTTTCCCCGGAGGAATCTCTTTTCTTTTGGCGTGACGCGTTTTTTCCATATTGGACTGCCACAATTAACGGCAAAAACGTTGCCCTTTCTAATCTGTTTGGTTTTAAAGCAGTATTGGTTTCGGAAGGACGGTCCAATATTAAATTCCAATTTTCTCCTCCGTTTATCCCTTATACGTTGGTAGGTTCTTATTTTATTATTATGATAGTTTTTTTTCATTGGTTACGGGCTTATTGGCGAAAAGAAAGAAAGGAGCCTCCTAGTTTTTAATGTTTATTTCAGTAGTTTTATCATTTTATAACGAAGAAAAAGTGATTCCGGAATTAATTCAACGGTTGCGTGCTTCCTTGGCAATATATAAAAAGAATTATGAGTTAATTTTTGTAAATGACGATTCAATAGATAACTCTTTGGTATTATTAAAAAAAGCGGCTCGGGGACATAAAGATATAAAAATAATTAACATGTCCCGCAATTTTGGGGTGGGGGGTTGCGTAATGGCGGGATTGAAACACACTTGCGGAGATGCAGTCATTTATATGGATGCCGACTTACAGGATCCTCCCGAATTAATTCCGAAGTTAATAACAGCTTGGAAAGAAAGCCAAGATACTGAAATTGTGAATACCGTGAGGATTACCCGCGCCGGTGAACACCCCATAAAGCTATGGTTGACAAAAGTGGGTTACTTTCTTTTAAAATCGGTTTCAGATATTAAGATCACGCCTAATGCGGGCGATTTTAAGTTGTTATCGAGAAAGGCGGTTAATGAGTTGATTAAACTTGAGGAAGAAAAGCCTTTTATCAGGGGCTTGGTTTCGTTGGTGGGTTTTAAACAGGCGCAAGTTTTCTACCATCGCGATGCCCGTTGGGGAGGCAAAACAAAATTTCCGATTTACAGCCGTAAAGTGATTGATAACTTTTTAGAATCTGCTTTAATTTCTTTTTCCGACGCACCTTTAAAAATCTCATTACTATTGGGTTTTTTAGTTTCTATGGGCGCGTTTTTGTATTTAGCAATAATTTTTATAATGAAACTTTTTAATTTAAACTTGCCGGGATGGTCGGCGATTATGGCTACGATGTTTTTTTTGGGAGGAATACAACTTTTAACCATCGGCGTTTTGGGATTATATATCGGTGCAATTTACCGGCAAACAAGGAATAGACCTAATTACATTATTAAAAGTTTGGTAGGGTTTGGTAAAGGAGATATCAAATAAGAAAAGAAATAGCAGTTTTGGCTTATAAAGTGGATTCTTTTGATAACGATGTTTTTATTGAAGACATTGTTATTTATAGACCAAATTCAATTATATTAATTTTCAATAAACAGGGAATAAGAGTCGCATATAAACCCAAAAACTACGATATTAAAAATGAAGGATTGTCATCTTTTCATTTTAGTAATCCCAAAATAGACTATTTTGTTTATCCCTTAATGTTCGTGGCGAATCTTTTGAAAGTATTGGGAATTTTTTTGTATTTTTGTTTTAAATATCGGGTAAATACCATAATAGTGGAAAACACTTTTGCTGCTGCGATTGTAGGAATTTTGCGTAAGATTGGTTTGGTTAAAAAAATGTTATATATTCCCGGTGATTGGTTGGCAGGCAATGTTGTCCGTATGGGGATATGGAGTCATCTCGGAAATAATATTATTTTCCCTGTTTTTGATTATGTCGCTTGTAAATTTAGCGATATAACTTTGAATTGTACTTTACAAATTATTGAAGAAAGAAATAAATTTTGGGGAAAATCGGCTTCCAACAAAGATGTGCTTTTTGTCAACCGGCTTAAAATTAAACAGGATATGAGTAACGTTTTAAAAAACAAGATTGTTTTTTTAGGATTATTAAGAGACGATTCTGGAGTAAATTTTGTGGTTTCATCTTTACCTAAAATAAGAAAATCAGTTCCTGTTAGCTTAAAAATGATAGGGAATAAAAGTCATCAAGAACTTTTTATAAAGAAACTGGCGATAAGTAACGGAGTTGAAAAAAATATAGAATTTATGGGATTCACAGAAAAAGAAAAATTTAAAGAAGCGCTAAAAGATTGTTTTTGCGGTCTTAATCTCGTTACGAGCAAAGAGAGCCATACCAGCAAAACCATTCCGGCGAAAATATGCGATTATTTACAATATTTAATCCCCGTAGTGGTAACAAAAAATATTGGGCCGATGGCGAAAATAATCGAAATAAATAAGCTGGGAGTGGTAATTGACCCTACAAAAGAAAATATCAGTAGAGCCATATTGCACGTTTATAAAAATCAAGTACAATATCGGAATAACATCATAAAATATCTTCATTCATTAGAAAAGGAAGAAAGCATTGTTAAATATATATGAATAAGAATGCTAAAATTTTAATCGTTGGAGACAAAATTCTTCCGGGTAAAGGATTAATTGCATTCTTACAAAAACAAGGCCTTACCAATGTTTTTAGTGAGACCAATACCGGCCTTGATTTACTATCCCAAAAATCAGTCACCGCCTTTTTTCTTAAAGAACAACCGGAATATGTTTTTTTAGGTTATATAAAAGCCGGCGGGATAGCGGCAAATATGAAATATCCGGCTGATTTTATTTATGAGAATTTAGAAGCGCAAAATAATATTATCCGAGCCGCTTTTAAAAATAAAGTCAAAAAACTTCTTTTTTACGGGAGTTCCTGTGCTTATCCGAAAAAATGTCCCCAACCAATTAGAGAAGAATATTTATTGGAAGGTGCGTTGGAAAAAACCAGTCAGCCATATGCGATTTCAAAAATTGCTGGTATCGAAATGTGCCGATCTTTTCGTCAACAATATGGAACCGATTTTTTTTCCTTGATACCAGCGACTATATACGGACCGGGTGACGATTTTAATTTAGAAAACGGACACGTAATTTCTTCTTTAATTAAACGATTTCACGAAGCAAAAATCGAAAAGAAAAAAGAAATAGAAGTTTGGGGGAGTGGAAAACCGCGCAGAGAATTTATTTACATTGACGATTTATGCAGGGCTTCCGTTTTTTTAATGAATAATGATTTTAATATTAATCTTATAAATGTTGGTTTCGGTAATGACATTTCCATTAAGAAATTAGCATATCTGGTAAAAAAAATTGTGGGATTTAAGGGAAAAATAATTTTTAATACTTCTAAACCGGATGGGGTCTTGCGGAAAATTTTAGACAGTAGTAAAATAAACGATATTGGTTGGAAACCAGAATTTGATTTAGAGAGAGGATTAAAACTTACTTATGAATGGTATCAAAAAGAAAATAATATTTGAAAGACTAAAAGAACACTTGGAAGTAGTGGAAATTTTGGTGAAAGACCAGAATTTTATATCATCACTGGAAAATGTCGTAAAAATTTTATTTGAATCGTTAAACAGGGGCGGCAAGATATTGATATGCGGCAACGGGGGAAGCGCGGCGGATTCTCAACATATGGCTGCTGAACTTGTAGGTAGATTTTTTCTTGAACGGAAGGCGATTGATGCGGAAGCCCTGACAACCAATACTTCGTCTTTGACAGCCATAGGTAATGATTATCATTTTGAGAAGATCTTTGCCAGACAGGTTGAAGCAAAAGGGAAAACGGGAGATATCCTTATTGGTATTTCTACCAGTGGCAACTCCAAAAATGTAATAGAGGCGCTTAAAACAGCTAAAAATATGGGGATGTTAACAATTGGGATGACGGGGAGTAATAGGAAAAATTTAATTAGCCAATTGGCGGACTATTGTTTATGTGTTCCTTCAGTTTCCACGCCAAGGATCCAGGAAGGACATATGTTGATTTATCATATGATTTGTGAATTTTTAGAAGCAGAACTTTTTGGTAAGTTAAAAGTGAAAAATAAAAAATAAAATCTAATGATGCCAAAAAATTCCAAGAAAAAAATCCTTGTTACTGGCGGTGCCGGTTATATTGGTTCAATCCTGGTTCCAGAGCTTCTAAGACTGGGACATAAAGTAACTGTTTTGGACAATTTTCTATACAACCAAAATTCTCTTTTTGATTGTTGTTCTTATGAAAATTTTGAAATCGTAAAAGGGGATGCCAGAGATGAAAGTATTTTAAAATCTTTACTTAAAGACAAGGATTTAGTGATTCCACTTGCGGCTATTGTGGGGGTTCCGGCTTGCAATAAAGACAAAGTAGCGGCTGTTACTACCAATAGAGACGCGATTGCGACTTTAGTTAGTTTGCTTTCTAAGGAGCAAAAAATTATTTTTCCTACGACCAACAGTGGGTATGGCATTGGTCAAAAAGACACCTATTGTACTGAAAAAACCCCGCTTAACCCAATTTCTTTATATGGAAAAACCAAAACAGAAGCAGAAAAAATCGTTTTAGAAAGAGGAAATGCGATAACTTTTAGATTGGCAACGGTTTTTGGAATGTCGCCGCGGATGAGATTAGATTTATTGGTAAACGATTTTACCTATCGGGCAGTTAAAGACAGATTTGTCGTAATTTTTGAAGGACATTTTAAACGAAATTATATTCATATTCGTGATGTTGCGCGGGCGTTTATTCATGCGATGGATAATTTTGATAAAATGAAAAACGAACCCTACAATGTTGGATTATCAGATGCTAACTTATCGAAGTTAGAATTGTGCGCCAAAATTAAAGAACAAGCACCGGGATTTATTTATTTAGAAGCATCGGTTGGTGAAGATCCGGATAAGCGTGATTATATCGTTTCCAATGAAAAGATAGAAAAAACCGGTTTTAAACCAATTTATTCGCTGGAAATGGGAATCGAAGAATTAATAAAAGGTTATAAAATGATGGCCAACTGTTTATATGGTAATGTTTAAATTATTACAGCAAAAAGCTGATGGAATAAGACAAGAAACATTAAAATTACACTTATTGTGCCCCGAGACACGCATAGCATCTTCTTTGTCGTGTATTGAGATCTTAACTGTTTTATATTACGGAAAAATTGTTAAGTTTGATTCTAAAAATATATTCGCGGAGGATAGAGATAGGTTTATAATCAGTAAAGGTCATGGTTCAATAGGGATGTACCCGATATTGGCGGATTTGGGTTTTTTCGATAAGAACGAACTTCAAAAGATTGGTAAAGAAGGTTCTTTTTTAGGAGGTATTCCTGATCCAATTATTCCCGGTTACGAAACGATTAACGGTTCTTTGGGCAATGGACTTGGGGTTGCTTGTGGTCTTGCTTTAGCCTTAAAACAAAAGAAATTAACATCGAAGGTATTTGTTTTAGTTGGGGATGGAGAACTTAATGAGGGTTCTATCTGGGAAGCAGTAATGTTTGCGTCTCATCACAAATTAGACAATCTAATTTTAATTATTGATAATAATAAAGCTTCTATGCTTGATTTTTGCCGTAATATTATTAACCTCGAGCCGTTGGAAGAGAAATTTAAAGTTTTCAATTGGGAAGTCTTTAGAGTAGAAGGACATAATTGCCAAAAACTATATAAGCTTTTTGTAAAAGTTAAGAATTCTCACGATGATAAGTCAAAAGTGATAATCGCCGATACTATTAAAGGAAAAGGCGTTCCACGGTTAGAAAATGACCCCTTAAGTCACATAAAAACATTAAAAAAAGATGAAGTTGAATTATTATTGAAAGGGAGTGAATAAAATGATAGGAAGTCAGACGAAAACGATGCGGGATGTTTTTCTCGAACAGATTTATCGGATAATGAAGAGAAACAAAAAGATATTCTTTTTGTCTGCTGATTTTGGTGCACCTACCCTTGATTCTATCAGAAAGGATTATCCGGACAGATTTATCAATGTAGGAATAGCCGAGCAGAATTTGATAAATGTTTCTACCGGTTTAGCCTTGGAGGGATTTACGGTTTATGCATATGGAATTGCCTCCTTTTTAACGATGAGAGCTTTTGAGCAAATTCGGATCAATTTGGCGATGCTCTCTCAAATAAGACAAGTTAATGTAAACTTAATTGGTGTAGGGGGAGGAATGAGCTACGTTGTTTCCGGTCCAACCCATCATTGTTTGGAAGACCTTAGTATTATAAGGACATTGCCAAATATTTTATTGTTTTCTCCAAGCGATTGGGTGTTAGCAGAACAATTTGCAAATTATACAATTAATAATAAAGGTCCTAAATATATACGGTTTGAAGGTAAGCCGGTAGTGCAGATATATGATGAAAAACAAAAAATAGATTTTACGAAAGGATTCAATCAATTATTTCGAGGTGAAAAGATCTGCATCGTCTCTAACGGATACATGACTCACCGAGCTCTTGAGGTGAGAGATACGCTAGCGAGTGAAAATATAAAAGTCGGAGTGATTGATGTTTTTTTGCTTAAACCGCTTAATGAAAAATTACTTTACGAACGGTTAAAACAATATAAATATATAATAACAATCGAAGAAGCCTTTTTAGGTAAAGGTGGATTAGATAGCTTGATATCCGATATTTTAACAAAAAATAAATCCTCAATAGTTTTGAATAAAATGGGAATCGGAGATTCCTATACTTTTAATATTGGTAATAGGGAATATCTCCATAAAATCAATAATCTTGATGGAATATTTATCGCCAAAAAAATTAAAAAACTGTTAAGTAAAATATAATGAAGACAAAACTAAACAAGATAGACATTGTTTTTATTAATCCCGGGGATAGGAGACAAATATTTCAAGGATTAGGAAAAAATGTTGTCGGTATTGAGCCGCCGTATTGGATAGCCGTTATGGCGGCTTTTTTACGCAATAAAGGTTTTAGAGTGGCGATTGTTGATTCTAACGCGGATAATTTAACGCCGGAGGAAACTACAAAGAAGGTACAAAAATACAATCCTCTTTTAGCGGCGATAATAGTGTATGGAGCACAACCTTCTGCTTCTACACAAAATATGTCAATTTCCGGAAAGATCTGTAGTGCTTTAAAAACAGGAACGAATATTAAAATTGCGATTGGAGGATTGCACCCAACTGCCTTACCAAAAAGAACCTTGATTGAAGAAGCCGTTGATTTTGTGATTGAAGGCGAAGGACCATTTACTTTAACCAAGCTTTTAGAGAAATTAAAAGAAGGTAATCAAGATTATTCAGAAGTCCCCGGTTTATGGTATCGGGAAAATAATAAAATAAAAAACAATCCTCGTGCACCTCTTGTAAAGAATTTGGATGAAATGCTGCCTATCGCGGCATGGGATTTATTACCAATGAAAAAATACAGGGCTCATAATTGGCATAGTATGGATGATATTGATCACCGTTCTCCTTACGCAGCCGTGTACACAAGTTTGGGTTGTCCGTATTCCTGTGCTTTTTGTTGTATTAATACCCCCTTTGGACGGCCTGGAATTCGTTATAGAAGTCCAGAATTAGTGGTGTCGGAAATCGAATTTTTGGTCAAAAAATATCATATAAAAAATATTAAAATTATAGATGAACTTTTTGTTTTAGATGAAAAACATTATATGACTATAGTTGATTTGTTAATAAAACGCTTGATTAACAAAGGATATCCTTTAAATTTTTGGGCTTACGCACGGGTAGATTCTGTTAATTTTAATAATTTACCAAAAATGAAAAAGGCTGGCATTCATTGGCTTAGTTTAGGGATTGAGTCGGGTAGCGAGATTGTGAGAGACGGTGTTAATAAACAAATCAGACGAAAAGACATTATTAAGGTTGTTCGTAAGATTCAAGAAGCGGGGATTTATGTAATGGGAAATTATATTTTTGGTTTGCCCGATGACAATATGGAAACGATGCAGGAAACTCTAAATTTAGCGTTGGAACTAAATACCGAATGGGCAAATTTTTATTGCACGATGGCTTATCCCGGCTCAAAACTATATGAAACTGCGTTAAAAAACAAATGGGATTTGCCCAAAGAATGGCATGCTTATTCTCAACATTCCTATGAAACTTTACCCTTACCTTCAAAATATCTTTCAGCTGAAGAAATACTTCGATTTCGAGATAAGGCTTTTAATAAGTACTTTGAAAATCCTCGATATCTAAAGATGATTGAGAAAAAATTTGGTAAAAAAACAAGAAAGCATATTGAAGAAATGACCAAAACAAAATTGAAAAGGAAATTACTTGGTGATTAAAAGATCTTTATGATTATTAGCAGAACACCTTATCGTATTTCATTTTTTGGCGGCGGAACGGATTACCCGGTTTGGTATCGGGAAAATGGTGGGGCGGTTTTGGCAACGACGATTGATAAATATTGCTACCTGACATGTCGATATCTACCGCCATTTTTTGAGCATAAACACAGGATTGTTTGGTCAAAGGTGGAGAGTGTTAAAGAAATTTCTGAAATCGAACATCCGGCGGTTAGGGCAACCCTTGAATATTTAAAAATAACTGAAGGCCTGGAAATCCACCACGATGGTGATCTTCCTGCCCGATCCGGATTGGGTACCAGTTCTTCTTTTACAGTTGGTTTACTAAACGCCCTTTATGCCCTGAAAGGAATTTCATTGGCAAAACTTAATTTAGCGACGGATGCGATCCATATCGAACGGGATATTCTCAAGGAAAACGTGGGATCTCAAGACCAAGTTTTGGCTTCTTTTGGCGGTTTTAACAAAATAAGCTTTAATGGAGATGACGAAATCAAAATTCAACCGGTTATTTTACAGCCAGAAAGATTGGAGATGCTGCAAAGTCATTTATTATTATTTTTCACCGGAATTTCCAGAACCGCATCAAATATTGCCAAAAAGCAGGTAGAGAATACCCCTAAAAAAAGAGGGGAATTATGTGAGATGAAAAATATGGTTGATGAAGGAGTGAAAATACTTATTGAAGGTAAAAATATTGAAGAGTTTGGTACTTTATTGGACGAAGCGTGGAAATTAAAACGCAGCCTTTCGGAAAAGATTTCGACTCCCGAGATTGACAATATATACGAGACTGCTTGTCGAGAGGGAGCATTAGGAGGAAAAATTTTAGGTGCCGGTGGTGGGGGTTTTGTTCTCTTTTTTGCTAAACCTGAAGACCAGCCGAATATAAAAGAAAAATTGAAAAAGCTATTGCATGTCCCCTTTAAATTTGAGAATTCCGGAAGCACAATTATTTTTAATAGTTCATCTTCTGTTAAGATTGGAAGGGGACCTGTCTTAGAGCAAATAACATAAATTAATTAATAAGATGAAATTAATTATACTCGCGGGTGGAAAAGGAATCAGACTAAATCTCTCAACAATTCCAAAACCGATGGTTAAGATTGGGGGGAAGCCGATTTTAGAACATCAGATTGATTTAGTCAGAAGGTACGGCATTACAGAGATATTTTTGTTAACCGGTTATCTTGCAAATGTAATTTATGATTATTTTGGCGACGGAGAAAAATTTGGAGTAAAGATTACTCACCTGATTGAACCATACCCGATGGGGACTGGTGGCTGTTTGAGATTAGTAAAAAATCTTATCGGTCAGGAAGAAAGATTTATGGTATTTTCAGGTGATGTTATCCTTAATGTTGATTTAGGAAAGATTATTGAGGAAGACCAAAAAAAGAAGTCGATAGCGACACTGGTTGTTCATCCAAACAATCATCCATATGACAGCGATCTGGTTGAAATGGATTCTGACCAAAGGATTATCGCCTTTCATCCAAAACCTCACCCGGAGGGATTTTATTATAGCAACCTGGCGATAGCTTCAATTTATATTTTATCCGGGCAAATATTCAAATATATTCCTTCGGGACAGTTCAGTACTTTTGAAAAAAACATCTTACCTATGCTTTTGAGTAAGGGTGAGTTTGTAGCGGGGTATAGAAGTTCGGAATACATAAGAGATATGGGTACTCCGGATAGGCTTAGAAGAGTAAAGAAAGATTACGTGTCTGGAAAGGTAGCCAGATTAAACAAGAAAAATAAAAGAAGAGCAATTTTTCTGGACAGAGACGGCGTAATTAACAAGTATGTTGATAATCTTAGTAAAATTGATGATTTTAAGCTGACGGATGGTTGTTCTGAAGCAATTAACAAGATAAATAAAAGTGAATATTTATCTATCGTTATTACTAATCAGCCGATGATTGCGAAAGGTTTTTTGTCGGAAAAAGAATTGCGGGAAATTCATAAGAAAATGGATACCTTGTTAGGTAAAAATCAATCTTATTTGGACGGAGTCTACTATTGTCCTCATCATCCTCAAGGCGGTTTTAAAGGAGAAATTAAGGAACTAAAAATTGAGTGCGATTGTCGGAAACCGAAAATCGGAATGTTTTTGCAGGCGGCGAGAGATTTTAATATTGACTTAAAAGAATCATGGAAGATTGGTGATGACGAAAGAGATCTTATTGCCGGAAAGAATGCCGGTTGTAGAACGGTTTATTTAAATCCGAAAATGGAAAAGAATCAGTATGCTGATTTTGTTTTTAAAGACTTACCTTCGGCAATTAAATTCGTATTAAATTATAATAAATAGTAAAATAAGGAGAAATAATATGATAGATAAATTAAAAATTCCCTTTGGAACGATATCTATTACTCAAAACGCGAAAAAACTGGTAAATGAAGCTCTCGATTCAGGAAGAGTTTCTCAAGGTAAAATGGTAAGGGAATTTGAGAGACAATTTGCCAATTTAGCAGGAGCCAAAAAGGCGGTTGCAGTCAGTAGCGGTACGGATGCAGATATTATCGCGATGGCGGTTTTATATGATTTTGGGGCAAAGAGAGGTGATGAAATTATCGTACCGGCATTGTCGTTTGTGGCTACGGGAAACGCGGTTATTCACGCCGGTTTTAAACCGGTATTTGTAGATATCGATAGAAATACTTTAAATATTGATTCTACAAAAATAGAGCGAGTAATTACAAAGAAGACGAGAGCGATTATGCCGGTTCATTTGATGGGAAAGCCAGCGGATATGGACGCGATAAACGCGATTGCCAAGAAACATAAATTATATGTTATAGAAGATGCGGCGGAGGCTCATGGGGCGGAATATAAGGGCAAAAAAGTAGGAACGCTTGGTGATATGGGTGCTTACAGTCTTTACTTAGCTCATATTATTTCGACAGTAGAGGGGGGGATAGTGGTAACAAATAATTTGGAATTTGCCGATATAATGCGGTCATTGCGGTGTCACGGACGCGGGTGTAAGTGTGAATTATGTATTTTAAATACCACTTCCGGATATTGCACTAAAAGATTTCAGTATGGTAAAAACGTAGACATAAGATTTGTGTTCGAGAGGATTGGATATTCCAGTAAAATGAATGAATTAGAAGCGGCAGTTGGGTTGGGGAATTTAGGCATTTATGAACAAATATTAGCTAAAAGAAGAAAAAATCTTTTAACAATGATAAAAAGATTTGAAAAGTTTGATGATTATTTTTATACCATTAAAGAGGAAAAAAATGAAAAAATCGGTCCGCATGCGTTCCCTATTATTTTAAAAGAAAAGACACCCTTTTCCCGCGATCAATTTGTTCATTATCTAGAAGAAAACGGAATTGAAACCAGAAATTTGTTTTGGGCGATGCCCACTCAATGTCCGGGTTTTAAATATTTAGGATATCGTCTAGGTCAATTCTCAAATGCGGAATATATTGGCTATAATGGTTTGCATATTGGTGTGCATCAGGACATTACTGATGAGCATATTGATTATTTGGTAAAAATTACCGAGCAATTTCTAAAGAAATCGTCTAAATGAGAAATATATTTAGAATTGCAATAATCTTCTTCTTTTTCTTTACATTTTTTTTCTTTAACTCACGAGCGCAGGCGATTACTGATTATTTCTTGCCTCTATTTTATATTCCTCAAAACATAATTAATACAAATTTAGATACTAAAAATTTGCTTGATATTTTGGGGTTTGAAGATTACAAAATTAGATCGGGGATATATTTAGACACGATTAACGGATTAACAGATTCAAGAATTAATGGATTAAAAGACAGGGCGGATGAATTTTTTATTAAAGGAGAAAAAAAGGATATTGGATATTTGATATTGGATATTGAGAAAAGGGAAAGCTTAAAAAACAGCGTGTTTTTTCCTTACGTTAAGCATAGTCAGGGAAGTTTTTGGTGGAAACTAGCGGGATTGAAAGAGAAATATGAGGAATGGAAGGTAAGAAAAGATCCGGGAAAATTGATTGATAAAAAACTTTACTTTGCTTCAAAAAGAATAACGGAATACGAAAAATGGGGAAAAGAAAAAGATATTAAATATTGGATATTGGATATTTATCAAAAGAAGATGGAAGAAACAGTAAAAGAAATTGAGAAATTAACGGATTTGGATAAGCCAAAGGTTAAAGCGTTGAGAGATTTGTCGACCATAAAATTAAGAGCTTATTGGGAGAGGCATAAAGAAAAAATTGAAGAGATATATCAAGATAAATTTGAAGGCGTACCCAGCGAGAATGATTGGGAAAGAGTTTTTGAGGTATTGGATGGGGAAATCAAGGCACTGGAACCGTTTGATTTAAGGAATTTAGAGTATAGTTTTAAAATACCAAAGAAAGGGACTTATTCAATGTTTATTGGCAATATTGATGGGTTAATGAATTTAGGAATGAATGGAAATACTCTAGAAATTAACAGAGATAAAATTGAAACAAATGGGGGTTGGATAAAGCTGGGAGAAAGGGAATTTAAAGAAGGTAATGATCAATTAGTTTTGAATTTGCCGGAATCGGATAATTTGGTGGGTACAAATTGGCGGAAATTTGAGGAAACAAAAGTTAAAGAAGGAGGAGTGGAATTTACCCAGAACCCTTTCCCAGATGTCAAAAATCTTGTTTTTCAAGAAATAAATAATTGGCAATCAAATAATCTTTATTCTTTGAGTTTTGACTATACCGTAAAAGAGAGTCATTTAGGCGTGGGAATCATGGAGAGTAAGATCGAACGTAAAGAAGAAAACGATGTAATCAAAAAAGAGAAAGTGTTGAGTAGAATATTGATAAACGGTAAAAACGATGAATGGCAAACGTTTAACGTTATATTAAGAGCCGACAAAAATACTTTAGGTGCAGAAATTTATTTTTATACCCCTGCCAATTCCAATAATTCCGGTAAGGTAGAATTTAAAAACTTAAAGATTGAAAGAATTTATCAACTGGAGATTATACTCAAATCTATTAAAGAAATTAAAGAGATTAACGGATTAACGAATTATGACAAGGTAGTACCAAAAATTACATTTGTTAGAATTAATCCGACGAAATATCGGGTTAAGATAGAGGGTGCAGTTGACCCTTATACCTTAGTATTTTCCGAAAGTTTTCATCAAGGATGGAAGTTGTATATTAACGGATTAACAGATTCCGAAATTAACGGATTAAAAAATGACGAATTAAAGAATTATGGAGAGACGGTGGCGAGCTATTTTGATGGAGAAGTTAAAGAAGGGACTCACCGAAATATATTTATAGAAAAAGCAACCTTTGAAACTTGGGGAAAGAAGGCAATTTCCGAAGATCGACACCTATTGGTTAATGGATACGCGAATTCTTGGTATATTACTCCCGAAGATGCTGGTGGTAAGAGAGATTACGAGATTATCATTGAATTTTGGCCCCAGCGACTTTTCTATTTAGGTTTATTTATTAGTGGCTTGACGTTATTTTCCTGTTTAGGGTATTTAGGTTATGATTACATTAAGAGAAGAAAAGTCGCAAGAAATTCATAAATTTTAAGATGTTTTATTACGTTTATATTTTATTGAGCGAGAAAGATAACAAAAGATATATCGGCTTTACAGATAATTTAAGGAGAAGGATAGAAGAGCATAGTGGAAAATTAGTCGTTTCCACAAGGCACAGAATACCCTTGAAGTTGATTTACTACGAAGCTTGTTTGGATAAGAAAGACGCTAAAAGACGTGAGAAGTATCTTAAGGGACAATGGGGATACAAATTTATTAACAAAAGATTGGAAAATTTTTACCAAAATTTATGAATTTGGGGGCTATTCATCCCTGAATTTTTGAAAAAAATTCTTGGGATGGCCCCAGCGGTTGTTTTATCTTGGTTTAGGAATTACCTTGTTTACCTTTTTAGGATGTTTGGGATATTTAGAATATAGTTTTATAAAGAGAAAGATAGTAATCAAAAATGGAAAACATTAAAAATTTTTTGATATTAATTATCGCCGGAATTGGTATTTTTTTTGATATTTTTGTTTTTAGATTTACTTCCGATTTACTGATTTTATTTCTTATTGGTTTATGGACTATATTGGCTTATCGTTACAAATTTAAAGGGAGAGTTTCCATTGCTGGGGCATTAATATTTTTGACGATGTGCCCCTTTTTGCTGATTTTCAAAAAGGATTTGGTCGCTGAAAAATCGGCTATCTGGGCCTATATGTTTTTGGTAGTTGGAGTGATACAAATGATTATTGAATATGTAAAAGAAAACAGATATTAGATACTAGATACTAGATACTAGATATTTGATATTAAAGATGGATCATATTTTATTAAAAGATTTAAAAATTTATCAAAAAGCATTGATTATAAGTAATAAATCTTGGGAGATATATAAAAATTTCACTTGGCAGGTTAAAAAAACAATTGGTGATCAATTTATAAGGGCGATTGATTCGATCGGGGCGAACATTGCCGAAGGGTATGGAAGATTTCACTATCTTGACCGCATTAAATTCTACTATAATGCCAGAGGTTCTCTTTTGGAATCTCTGCACTGGCTGGAACTACTTAAAAATCGCGATTTAATTACGGAAAAAGATTATAGTTCCATATCTAATCTTTTGGAAGATTTAAATTTCTCCCTGAATGCTTTTATTAAATCCAATTATCAAACCAAGGGTTTCGAATCTAAATGACTAATATTCATGATTCAATATCCAATATCAAATATCTAGTATCCAATATCATTTTGTTTTTTCTTTTAATTCTCGGTTTCTATTATCGAATTTATGGACTGGATAATAATTATTCATTCTGGACCGATGAAAATCATGTGGCTATTTTTGTTCGAGCGATTTTAGAAAGAGGCCAACCGGCTTTGACCAATGGTTATTCAACCGGAGTTTATCAATGGTTGCAATATTGGATAAGTGCTCTCTCCGCTTGTATTTTTGGTTTAAACGAATTTGCTATTCGCTTGCCTTCGGTATTTTTTGGTGTTTTGACGATTTTAGTCATTTATTTATTGGGAAAGGAAATTTTTAACCGGAGGGTGGGATTATTAAGTACCTTTTTTATAACCTTTATGAATATCGAAATTCTCTTTTCCCGTCAGGCAAGACCCTATCAGGCTTTACAATTTTTTTATCTTTTAGGGTTTTATTTTATTTATAGGTTGACTAAAGAAAAAATATTCAATTGGCGTTATTTTTTGGGTTTTTTAGGGTGTAGTGTTTTCGCATCGTTGATGCATGGTTTAGGTCTTACCATTTTTTTCTCCGGTTTTATCTATCTATTAATCTTTAAAGCTTCATGGTTTGGAAAAAAATGGATGTTTTTAGGGATATTTTTGTTAGTATTATTTGGTTTAATTTTTAAAGTTCAAATTTTTTCTATATTGTCTTCAATCGGGAGAACCAATAATTTGTTTTATTATCGTGTTTTTATGACCCATAATTATTTACCATTTTGTTTTTTGTCTTTTGTTGGCGGATTATTCCTATTTTGGCAAAAAGAATATCAAAAACTTACTATGTTTTTGCTTATTTTCTTAATTCAAGCACCGATTGTTTCTTATTTTCTTTTTCAACCGTTCACCCGCTATCTCTATCCTATTTTTGGTTTTATTATTTTGTTGGCAAGCTATGGAATGATGGATATTGGATATTTGATATTTGATATTAGGAAAAGGGTTCAGGGGCCAGCATCTAATATCCAGTATCTGGTATCTGGTATCCTGATTTTTGTCGTCGTTTTTTCATTATGGAAGTCTAATAAGATTTCTTTTTCGCCACAAAAAGAATATTCGCTTAACGCGGATATGCAGGAAATCCCGGAGGTCGATTGGAAAAAGGTTTATGGATTTGTTGAAAACACAATGAAAGATAACCCCAAAGCAGTACTGATTACAAACTGGAGTGATTTACCTGTTTGGTATTTGGGAGAAGGGAAATTAGATTATATTTTAAGAAAAGTTGATATCGAAACAATCGAAACTTTTTCGGGAGCTAAAATAGTTAATAATCTCGAGAGCCTTAATGGGATAATTAAACGATATCCCAAGGGTATATTAGTTTTGGATAGTTGGGATGATCAGGTGCCGGAAGATATAAGGGAATTTAGCCATAAAAATTTAAAAAAGGAACTGGAAGTAGATAGATTATATTCAGTGCAACCCCGTTATTGGCCGGTTAGTGTTTATTCGTGGGGTATATTATAATTTAATAATGAAAAAGTATTGGCCATTATTAATCATTTTTTTTTCATTATTAATTTTTTCTCCGGCTCTTGTTAATTTTTTCTCCAGCGATGATTGGTTTCATTTGCGGATTTCTCAAATTAATAATTTTGGTGATTTTTTGAGTTTTTTCTCTTTTTTCCCAAATGACCATTCTGCCGCTTTTTATCGTCCTCTTTCGACTCAAGTTTTTTTCTTTGTTTTCCAAAAGTTATTCGGCTTAAACACCTTACCATATTATATTTTTGTTTTTTTGGTTTTTGGACTTAGTCTCTTCCTTGTTTATCGTTTGGCTCAACATGTTTTCAATAACCAGAAGCAATCTCTTTTAGCTTTACTTTTTTACTCTTTTTCAGTGACTCATTTTACCCGTCTTTATTTTTTGTCGGCCTTTCAGGAAATTTTAATGACGGTTTTTGTTTTATTAGCGGTTCTGACTTATTTTAAAAAACCTTCCTGGAAAATAGATTTATTAACGGCGTTATTTTTTATCCTGGCCTTGTTATGTAAAGAAACTGCCATCGTTTTACCTTTAATCTTGATTTTGTTTGACTGGTTTAACGGTCATTTCCGCCCAAAAAGACTGATTCCGTTATTGCTAATTCTTTTACCCTATCTTTATTTTCGTTTTATTTATTTTGGTCAGACAGGCGGGGATAGTTATCTTTGGGATTTTTCACTAAAGAAATTTTTAAATACTTTTTTCTGGTATAGTCTATGGTCTTTTGGCGCACCGGAATTACTGGTTGATTATGTTTCCGGCGGTTTTAAGATTCTACCTCGGTTTTTCTCGGATTTTCCTTTTTGGTCAAAAATTGTTTTAAGTTTAACTGGTTGTACTCTAACATCTTTTACGATTTTACTTATAACTAATTTTAGGAAAATAGAAGCTAGGAAAATCTTGCTTTCTTTGGGAATATTTCTTTTTTCATTATCACCAGTACTTTTTTTACCATTGCATAAATTTACTTTAGAATTGACTTTGCCGATGATTGGTTTTAGTTTTTTTCTGACGGAAATTTGTTCGGTTAAACGTTCTTGGTTAACCTCTCTTTTCGTGGTTCTTTTTGTAATTCTTAATTTATCAATGAATCTTTTGACTTATCAAACGCACTATACGGTTAACCGTTCACGGATTGCTCAAAAAGTTTATCAGTATTTTACTAGTAACTATCCCCAATATCCCCAAGACCGTTATTTTGAATTTATAAATGATCAGAATATTGAAAATAAAATTTGGGGAGTATCAAAACAGGTGGCTTTTGCCGTCGGTGGTGATAATTTCTTTCAGGTTTTGTATCATAAGAAAGGAATACAAGCTTTTTATCAAGATTTACCGGAAGAAAAGCCAAAAAATAAACAACCTATTAGTATAAACTCATCTATCTTTTTACCATGAACAAAAAATTAACATTGATTATTATATTTTTGATCATTTTAGCAGGTTTTTTTATCAGATTTTACCGTCTAGATTTAAATATACCGTCTCTTTATGTTGATGAAGCGAACGGTATTTTTGATTCCGGTAATTTATTCGAACCGTCTCTTCTTTTTTTAAGATTATTGAGATTTACTTGGTTTTTGGATTTAACACCCTTAGGGGTAAGATTACCGTCGGTGTTATTTGGTACCCTGCTTTTATTTCTTATTTTTTGGTTGGCTAAAGAAATCAATTTTGAAAAGAAAAAAGATTGGCAATTAATTCCCTTAATAACTCTAATTTTAGCCGCATTTTTACCTTGGGGGATTCATATAAGCCGGATCGGACACACCGGAGTGATTTTGTCTTTATTGGCGGTTGGAATTCATTGGTTGATTTATTTAAAAGCCACAACCATTAGAGCTTACATATGGTCTTTAATGCCTCTATTTTTAGCGGCCTATTGTTATGCATCAATGATTTTGATAGGTCCTTTCGTCTTGATTCTAGTTTTCATTAAAATTTGGCAACTGACGACTTCGGTTAAAGTTAAAAAGACGGCTTTAATTATTGGGATAATTCTAATCACTTTTTTTGGTTTGATGCTTTTTAAAATGGGTAATCGGGGTTTCGATTTAGCGATTTGGAAAGACGTTAATGTTACCGCTAATGAAAACGTTGACCGCGGTTTAGCCCGCCTTTCAAGTCCAACAATTTTTTCTTTAAATTCTAATCCGGAATTGGTTAGCCGGTTATTTTATAACCGTCCGATAGCGGTGATTAATTCTTTTACCAGAACCTATCTTTCTTTCTTTTCTCCGGATTTCCTATTTCTTAAAGGTGATCCGATTTTGCGGCATTCCACCGGCCGTTTCGGTGTTCTTTATCCCTTTTTGTTGCCCTTTTTAGTTTATGGAGCTTTTATACTTTTTACCAGAGGTGAAAAAAAGACTAAAGAAATGTTTTTATTTTGGTTTTTGGTGACTCCTATTCCGGCCGCTCTGACTAAGGACGGTTCCGGTTATCTTTTACGGGTGACCTATATGTTGCCGCTTTTAACTTACCTATCGGCTTTGGGTATAATGGAATTTCTACATCTATTTGAGAAGAAGTTAAAAATTATTTTGTCGGTTTTGTTGTTAATAATTTTTGCTTTTTCCACGTACAGTTTTCTTTTTAACTATTTTCAGGTTTATCCGGCTAAATCCGCAAGAAGTTTTGAATATGGTTTTAAAGAACTAGCCGATTTTCAAAAAGAAAAAAATGATCAGTCAATGCTGATCATCTGGGATGGTTATTATCCACAGGCGTATTTTAGGTTTTGGCAAAGAACCGATTATGAAAAATATCTAGGTAATAAAATATCATCAATCACGATCGGCAATAGTACTTTTACCAAAGCTTTTAATAATCTGTATTTCTCAATTCCACGCGGGGAATTAGATTTAACCTCCTTTTTAAATCAAAACGGAATAAGCCATTTAGCTTTGCCGGAAGATCTTAAAACAAAATTTCAGGATTACCAAATTTTCCAAAACACTCCTGAAAAAACCATCAATTATCCGGACACCTCTCCCGCTTTTGGTATATTTAGGGTAAAATAGATCAATGATTGCTAAAATTGCCGCCAACACCTTGTTTCTTTCTTTTTCTCAAATCAGCGCCCGCCTTCTGGGGTTTATCTATTTTATCTTTTTAGCCCGGTATCTTGGAGTAGCGACTTTTGGTATTTATAATTTTACCCTCGCTTTTATTTATAATTTTATTCCGGTTGCGGATTTTGGTTTGGAAAGATTGGTTTTACGCGACATCTCTCGGGAACCGGAAAAAATTTCCTTTTATCTAGCTCGTTTACTACCATTAAGATTTTTGTTATCCCTGATCGCTTATTTTGGGGCTTTGTTGTTGGGTATCTTTCTTGGACAGTCGCTCCAGCAAATCTTTTATTTGGGTATCTTCGGACTTTTTATTTTTCCTTACAGTTTTACCTATCTATTAAGCAGTTTTTTAAACGCTCGGGAAAAGATGGAATATATGTCTTTTGCTGTTATCGCTGGTCAGTTATTAATTTTTATTCTCGGCGTAATTTTTGTTTTACTTAAGTTGCCGCTTTCGGTGATTTTTCTTACCGGCTTTTTGGGACAATCGGTGGTCACCTTGGTTTTTCTTTTTAAGGCCGGTTCTTGGGGGTTGCCATTGGGTTGGATTATTGACAAAAAGTTTATTAGCAAATCCCTTTCCCAATCCTGGGCTTTTGCCTTTTTACTGATTTTGGCTGTAATTTATCTACGGATTTCCCTAATTTTGGTTGGTTTATTAAAAGGGGATTATTATACCGGACTTTATGGGAGCGCTTTTAAGTTTATTGAAGCAATTATTCTAGTTCCTCAATCTTTAGCTTTGGCGTTGTTCCCTTTATCTGCTCGTTTATTTTTAGAAGATAAAGAAAAATTAAAGAGGGTCTACCGAAAGGGTCTGGGAATTTTACTGCTTTTTTCTTTACCGTTTGCTTTGTTTTTGATCATTGGTTCAAAGCTGATTATCGGTTTGACTTATGGCCAAAGTTATATGGCGGCTGCACCGGTTTTAGCTATTTTAAGTGTCTCCTTAATTCTCTTTTTTGTTAATGTTTTGCCCGGTAACATTATTCAAAATTCACCTCAATTTAAGAGATTTTTACCTTGGGCTTTGGTTAATTTTTTGATTACGCTAATTTTATGTTTATTTTTAATCCCCCGGTTTTCAATTATTGGTGCAGCTTGGGCCGTTGTGGGGGGCGAATTTGCCGGATTAATAATTAATAATCTTTTCGTATGGAAAATACTCAAAAAATAAGAGTTTCGATTATTATTCTTTCCTGGAACACAGCCAAACTTTTGAGGGACTGTCTTAAAAGTTTGGAATTTGAAATTTTTAATTTAAAATTTGAAATAATTGTGGTGGATAATGGATCGCAAGACAAATCAGCGGAAATGGTGAAGAAGGAATTTCCTGCCGTTAACCTGATTATTAATAAAAATAATCTGGGATTTAGTAAAGCTAATAATCAGGCTGCTAAAATAGCAAAAGGAGAATATTTATTTTTTCTAAACTCGGATACGATTGTTAAAGAATCGGCTTTGGAAAAACTTATAGATTTTCTTGATCACAATCAAGAGGTGGGAGCTGTTTCACCATTGCTTTTGAACGAAGACGGTTCTTATCAAATCGATCCGTGTTTTTTAAGATTTCCAAGCCCTCTAAGAGCGTTGGTTTATTATAATAAATATTTAAGAACATTATTTACTAAAATATTTCCGAATTATTTATTTTCAGTCAGTGACTATACAAATGTTTCACAAGTTGAGCAAATACCTGGCGCAGCGTTAATGATAAGAAAAAATCTCTTTAAACAAATCGACGGATTTGACGAAAAATTTCCTATCTATTTCGAAGATGTTGATTTGAGTTTTCAAATAAACAAAGCCGGTTATAAATTGTTTGTTGTTCCAGACGCCAGAATTATTCATCTTGGTCGAAAAAGCATTGAGCCGGTAATAAAAAAAGAAGGTCTTGATAAATTTTTGTTTCTTAATTTTAATTCGTTATTTTTATTTTGCGAGAAGAATTATTCAAAAACCAAAGCTCAATTAATTAAATGGGCGATATTTTTTAATTTACTACTAGGATTAAAACTCGGATTGTTAAAACAGCTTATTAATCAATGATTATCTTAATATTGTTACTGGGATTAGTCTTGAGATTGATAAATCTTAATCAAAGTCTTTGGCTTGATGAGGCAGTTCAGGCGATAACGTCACAAGGTAGTTTCTTTAATATTTTTTCCGAACTGTTAGGCGATTTTCACCCTCCTTTATATCATATATTTATGTGGCGTTGGGTTCACCTTCTTGGATCAAGCGAAATAATATTACGCCTGCCATCAGTTATCTTTGGAACCGCCACAATTTATGTTGTTTATAAAATTGCGGATTACGGATTACGGATTAACGGATTGCGGATTGCACAGATAGTAGCGTTGTTGATGGCGACAGCGCCGTTTCATATTTATTATTCCCAAGAGGCTAGACCTTATGCTTTGGTTACTTTGTTGGTTTCTTTGTCAATGTATTTTTTTCTAAAAAAGAAGTGGACTTTTTACGTAGTTGCCACTGTTTTAGCTCTTTACTCCAGCTACTTTGCTATTTTTATTTTATTGGTTCAAGGCATCATTTCTTGGCGGAACAGAAATAATCATGTCTTGAGATATCAGGCAGTTTCCCTTTTAATGTTTATTCCTTGGTTGCCGATGTTCATAAAACAAATATCCTTTGGTAAAGAAGCAGTATCAATTCTGCCGCAATGGGGGATATTGGTAAACGCTTCCTTTATCAAGGCCTTGCCATTAACATTTATAAAATTCATAATTGGGAGAATCACGATCTTTGATAAAACGCTTTATGAATTATCGGCAATATGCTTGTTTCTAGTTTACGGATTTCTTTTGTTAAAAGGGCTTTTCAGAAAAGACCTGTTAATCAATTTATGGTTAATCGTCCCAACTGCACTTGCGTTGCTGTTGTCAGTTGGTCTTCCCAACTTTCAGCCCTTCCGTCTACTTTTTGTCTTGCCGGCCTTTTATTTATTATTGGTTTTGGGTTTAATGTCAATTAAAAGTGATAGAATCGTTAAAATGTTTGCTGGTTTTATTATTCTGGTTTCTGTATTTTCTTTATACCAGTATTATTCCAATCCCTATTTCTGGCGGGAAGACTGGCGGGGAACAATATATTTTATTGAACAACAAAAAAATGCGGTGGCAGTTTTGCCATCATCGACGTCGAATTGGCCCTGGCAATATTATTCGTCAGGCAAGGTTAGGCTGATTGGAATTTCTCCGGGGGCCAGGATGGTTGATTCCAAAGATTTTGATAACCTAACCCTTCGACAAGCGCAGGGCAAGCAATTTATCAATTTAACAATATATTATATTCGATATTTACAACCCTTGTTTGACCCTGAAGAAAAGATTATATTCTGGCTAACTAAAAATGGTTATAATAAAACCAAAGAAATAAGTTTTAATCAAATACCTGTTTGGGAATATAGGAAAAATTAACGGATTGCGGATTAAAGAATTAAAATATTAACGGATTACGAATTTACGAAATTTAAAAAAATGAAATATAAAATATTCGAGGAATTGCCGATTTGGAAAGAGTCAATCGAACTCGGGAAAGAGGTTTATTTATTATCCAGTACTGGTAAGTTTGAGAAAGATTATTCTTTTAAGGATCAAATTAGAAGAGCGGTAATTTCAATAAGCTCAAATATCGCAGAAGGATTCGAAAGATCAAACAATAATGAATTTGTAAGATTTTTATTAATCGCAAAAGGATCTACCGGAGAAGTTCGAAGTCAACTGTATTTTGCTTTGGCATTAGGATATATAAATAAACAAACCTTTGACGATCTGAATAATAAATTTGATTCTTTGGGAAAACAGATCGGGAGTTTTATTTCATATTTGAAAAAACAAAAGAAGGAAGGAAATTTTACGAATAATTAATGCGCTTATGTGTTAATCCGTTAATTTTTTAATCCGTTAATCCGTTAATATTATTATGAAGATTGGAATTGACATCTCGCAATTGGCATACCCTGGAACCGGGGTAGCCACATATACGGAAAACCTGGTTAATAACCTGCTAAACATTGACAAGGAAAATGAATATGTTTTATTTTATTCATCGCTAAGAATAGAAAATAAAAGATTAAAGATAGAAAATATAAAACACAGATCAAATATCAAAAATTTCCGATTCCCGCCAATATTTTTGGAATTGATATGGAATAAATTCCATATTTTACCTATAGAAACTTTTACTGGAAAGTTAGATCTATTTCACACTTCCGATTGGCTGGAGCCGCCGGCAAAATGTCCCAAAGTGACAACAATTCACGATTTAACGGTTTTAAAATATCCGGAGACCTTTGTTCCTCGAGGAGGTCACGATATTGTTGCCAATCAAAAAAGAAAACTGGATTTAGTTAAAAAAGAATCAAAAATAATTATTGCGGTTTCGGAAAACACTAAAAAAGATATTGTCGAATTACTAGGGATTCCTGAAAGTAGAATTAAAGTCATATATGAAGCGGCGGATGAGATTTACAACCCTTCGACTCCGCTCAAGGTAAACAAAATAAAGAAGAAGTATGGAATTGAGGGAAAATATATATTGGCAGTAGGAACAAGAGAACCGAGAAAGAATCTTGCTAGGGTAATCGAGGCTCATTCTCGATTGACAAGGTCTAACCTTGTCACTTTAGTGATAGCAGGGAAATATGGATGGGGTAGTGAAAAATCAAATATTAAAGATAAAAAATTAAAAATTCTCGGTTTCGTGCTAAAGGAAGATTTAGCGTTGTTATACTCCGGAGCGGAATGTTTTGTTTATCCACCTTTGTATGAAGGATTTGGTCTACCGGTTCTTGAAGCGATGGCCAGTGGTTGTCCCGTGGTAACCTCCAATGTTTCCAGTTTGGCAGAAATTGCCGGAAAGGCAGCGATACTGGTTAATCCAGAGAACGTTGAAGAGATTGTACAGGGAATTGAGAAAGCCATAAAAAATAAAGAAGAAATGACAAAAAAAGGTTTAATAAGAGCTAAGGAATTTTCCTGGGAAAAAACTGCACGGGAAACACTAAAGATTTATGACGAGGTTTTCAGGAAATGAAAAGAAATGAAATTCTGGTTCTTTTATTAATTTTGCTCATAGCGGCCTTTTTCCGTTTTTGGCATTTAGAAATCACCCAGTTTATCACTTATGATCAGGCCAGAGATTTTTTAATAATTAAAAGAATGCTGCTTGATCATAAGTTAACTTTACTTGGGCCCACTGTTCTTATTCCCGGTGTTTTTTTGCCGCCTTTTTATTATTACCTCCTGGCTCCTTTTTTGATGATTTTTCGCTTTCAGCCGCTGGGAGCGGATTTTTTTACGGCAATTTTAGGGATAAGTGCTGTTTTCCTTTTTTATCTATTCGCCCGGGAGATTTTTGGTAAATTACCGGCGGCTTTGGGATCCTTACTTTTTGCTGTTTGCCCGGTTGTAATTTCCTTTTCCCGGCATGCCTGGAATCCTAATACCAGCGATTTTTTTTCTCTGGCGATAATTTTTTGTCTTTACCGATTTTTGATCAAAGAAAAATGGCTCTGGTTTTATATTGCCTGCACTTTTTTTGGTTTAAGTTTAAGCTTTCATTTCAGTCTTTTAGTGATGGCGCCAGTGATTTTTTTTGTTTTTCTTTTTGGTCGGAGAAAGAACAAAGCTTCGTTGAAAAACGTAATCATTGGTTTTTTCTCCTTTTTGATTTTCGTTTCACCTCTATTATTTTTTGAGGTTCGTCATCATTTTTCGATAACCTCAAATATTGTCAACTTTGTAATCGGGAACGGGAACGGCTCAGACTCTATTTTTTTTCGTCTGGAAATTTTTATGAAAGATCTTTTCAAGCTTCCATGGTTACTTTTTAATGGTCATCTAATTAAGGGAGTGGAATCAATTAATCCTTCTTCAATTATTCTTATGGACAAAATACCCATCTTTTATCAAAGCTGGAGTTTTTTGCTTATTTTGTTCATATTTATAGGTTTGATCATCAGGATAAAAGACAATACGGAAAAGAAAGGTTTCTTTTTGATTTTATCCTGGTTTCTTTTCGGCATTGGTTTGAGGTTCCTGTTGCCGTCAAAAACATTTTATTTTTATCAATATAATTTTTTGTTCCCGGCGGTTTTTCTTCTTTTGGTTAATCTATTTTACCTTTTAAGGAAAAAGAATTGGGGTTTATTTTTGTCTCTTTTATTATTTTTTCCAATGTTTGTTTTCAGCATTCTTAATTTCTTTAAAATGCCTAATAGCTTAAGAAGTGATGCCTTTTTTCTCTCGGCGGCAAAAATTATCGCCGATGATTTTTTTAACAGTAAGCCTGGCAGTTATGTCATCGCGGCGAACAATAATGATCCTCAACGTTGGGATCATAATGGTTTGGAATACCGTTATTTTTTGGAGGCTTATTACAGGTTGCCAATCAGCAATTGGGATATTAATGATTATCAACAGGCTAAAACATTATATTTAATTGATGAAGGGGATATAAAAGAACCTTTGAAATTGGGAGGAATGGAAATGGAATCTTTTGCTCCGAAAACAATTCAAAAAATCTGGCAAGCAGAGTCCGGCCAGAAAATCTATAAAATGACAAGATGAACAGAATTAAAAAGTTCTTAACTAGAAATTGGGAATTAAGTTTGCTTTTGGTCTTTATTTTAATAGCTGTTGTTTTGCGTTTCACCAATATTACGTCCTTGAATTTTTTTACCTTTGATCAATCGAGAGACGCCTTGTTCGTAAAAAGAATGATTATTGATCATCAATGGCGGCTATTGGGAACTCAAACATCTTTACCGGGAATGTATTTGCCCCCATTTTATTATTATACGATTGCTCCGATATTATGGCTTTCGAAATTAAATCCAGTGAGTATTGATATTTATTCGGCTTTTATCGGAGTATTAACGATTCCCGCAATTTATTTTATTGCCAATAAAATTTTTGGCAGACCAGCGGGTATTTTTAGCAGCGGACTATTTGCCGTATCCCCGTTAATTGTTGAATTAACAAGGAGAGCTTGGAATCCGAACACTCTTCCTTTTTTTATCTTAATTACTTTTTATTTTATCTACATGTATTTTAAAGAAAAGAAGCTGAAGTATTTTTTACTGGCATTTGGTTTTTATGGATACTGCTTAAGTTTACATTTTGGCGCCTGGATATTAATACCGCTTTTTATTTTTATCTGGTTTTTCGCCCTGATAAAAGATAAATTGGGAATATTGGGATTATTGGGCGCAATCGGAATCTTATTTTTCTTTGTCAGCCCGCTTTTTATCTTCGAGATAAGGCATAATTTTTTTCTCACTCAACAGGCAAAAATATTTTTTTTTGATGGCAGTCATTTAGGTCCGAAAACCGGAGTGAATCTTCTTGAATCATTTTCCACCTCCTTAATTGCCTTATTCACCATTTTAATTTCCGGGAAAATCATGGTCGGATATGGCGCCCCTCTTGAATTTACCGGTAGGCTTTCGGATATCTTTTATTTAAACAAACCAATCTCCGTGGTTGCCCAAAAACCTTTTTCAATTTCTTTCCAATGGTGGGGATTAGGAATCCTTGCTTTAATAATCTTTTTCAGTTTATTCAAACCGAATAAGTATAAACTGCCTTTAGTGTTGCTATGGATTTGGATTATTTGGGGAGTTTTGATATCGAGGATGTACGGCGGCAGCTTTTTCTTTTTTTATTACCTTTTTCTTTTTCCGGCGCCGATTTTACTGTTTGGTTTATTAGGAAAAATTGTCTTTGATTCAAAAAAGATATTAATAAAAACGATTCTCTCATTAGCGTTTGCTTTGCTAATCATTTTTCATCTAAAATACACCACCATTCACGAAAAAACCTGGAGAGATATTAATGATTTAAAAGAAGTTGGTAAGATTATCGCTTTGAATGCTCCCGAAAATGGAACTTTTAATATCGCAACGATTCAAAAAGACGCTGATCGCTGGGACCGAAATGCGGTTGATTACCGATATTTTACGGAGACTTTTGGCGGCAAGAGAGCCTTAGACTGGTACCCGCAAGATTATCAAAATGCTGAAATTTTATTTGTAGTAGATGAATCAGGTCAAAGCGACCCCTTAAGTTCAAAGATCATGGAAATATCGGATTTTAATCCGGGTCAGATTATTGACCAATGGACAACCGGCAAGAATATCGTGATTTATAAAATCAGCAAAAAGGAAGATATACCAAAAAATGATATAATTAATCAATGAAGATTTTTAAAGACAAGAACGGCCGAGATCTCACTTTAAATCAAGCTTGGCCAAAAATATTTAACAGATTTTCGAACGTTGGATTGGATTTTGAATTAATGCTTCTTCGGTGGGTAGGGTACATTCCTTTACATACAATCAGAAATACGGTTTACCGTTTGGCCGGGATGAAAATTGGTCAAGGTTCAGCGATTCATATGTGGGCAAACTTTTTTAATCCCAAAAATATTCAGATCGGAGAAGATACGATTATTGGCAATCATGCTTTTTTAGATGGCCGGGCAAATTTAGTTATTGGAAATCATGTAGATATTGCTTCCGAAGTGATGATTTATAACTCTGAACATGATGTTCACCATGAAGAAATGATTGCGATTGAAGATTCAGTTTTTATTGACGATTATGTCTTTATCGGACCAAGGGCGATTGTTTTGCCGGGAATAAAAATCGGTAAAGGGGCGGTTATCGCCGCGGCAGCCGTGGTAACTCACGATGTTGTGCCGGGAAAGATTGTTGGGGGAGTTCCGGCGAGGGAAATCGGTGAGAGAAGAATTAAAGAGTACCATTATCGTTTGGGTCGAGCCAGACTTTTCCAATAATTATTTACTAATGGGAAAAAAAATAATCAAACCTTTATTGGTCGGAATTTTAATTCTTTGGGTGTTTTATCTTGTTCTTCCGGCACCGGTAGAATTGCCGCCTCTTCCGCAAAGTTTAAAATCAACGGAACCCGGCGACACGGTGCAAATTCTTGGTATTTCTGCGTATTATACTAATTTATCCCGTCAGGAGGTTATTAATTTTTACCAAAGTCATTATTCCCGTTCGAGTTTGTTTAATCTTCCTTTAATTACTTATCGTCTCAACCATCCGCCCGAATATTTCCGGGAATTAATTCGTGCGACACAACAAGTAACTTATTTCGAAGAAATTATTCATCCGTTAAGAGAATCTTTATTTGTGAGTGGTTTCGAATGGGGAAACGATCCATTTACCAGTCCGGAAAAAAGGGTCAAAAATAAACTAATTATCAACGGTCGGGAATACAAAACAAAAGTTACATTGATTGAAAGAAATTCAAACCCGATAATTCGTTTAATCGTGACCGGCGGGATTGTCTGTTTGAGTTGGTGGTTAATTAAGGAAGCTAAGGATATGCTTCGGAAATAAAAGAAATGAATTTATCAATTATTATTCTAAGCTTTAATACAAAAGATATTTTAGATAATTGTCTTAAATCAATTCTTAAGAATTCCAAAGAGATTGACATGGAAATTATTGTTATTGACAACCATTCAACCGATGGCAGCCCGGAATTTATCAGTAAGAATTATCCAAACATTATATTAATTGAAAATGACAGTAACGAAGGATTTTCGAAAGCTAACAACCAAGGAATTAAAATTGCCAAAGGTAAATACATTTTACTTCTTAATTCGGATACACTCGTAGAAAAAGATTCATTAAAAGATTTAGTTAATTTTATGGAATCGCATAAGGAAATTGGGGTCGTTGGACCTCAATTATTAAATACAGATCATTCTAAACAAGCTTCGGTCGGACGATTTCCGGACCTATTATCGGTATTTATAATGCTGTTTTTTGAGCATTGGCAGCAAAACCGATTTGTCAGGACATCATTCGATAAATTAACTGAAGCCGATTGGGTGATGGGAGCGGCTTTAATGATACGGAAAAATATTTTGGAGAAAACCGGCCTACTCGACGAAAATATTTTTATGTACTATGACGAAGTCGAGTGGTGCTATCGGATTAAAAAAGCCGGGTTTAAGGTTTATTATTATCCCAAACCGAAAATCGTTCATTTGTGGCAAAAAAGTTCTCAAAGCGGTCGGGAAGCGCCAATACTGGCTAATTACAAAAGCCTTGTTTACTTTTACAGAAAACATAAATCAGTCATTGAACAAGTCTTATTGATATTCTTGTTGAAACTTAAGGCCGGGTTGGCGATTCTAATTGGTCTATTAACAAATAATTCTTATTTAAAGGAGACTTATGAAAAAGCTCTTAAATTGGTTTGATCAAAGGATATTTTTTTTAGGGATTATTATCCTGCTGGTTTTCATTCCTTTATATCCCAAATTTCCGTTATTTAATATTCCTAAAACCTATGTTGCCATTAGGTTTGAGGATTTCCTCGTCGCTTTTATGGTTGGAATTTTTCTGATTAAAATTATCCGACAGAAAACTCAATTCTTCCAAAATCGCCTGAACCGTTTATTTTTAGTCTATTTTTTCGTTGGCGGACTTTCGACCTTATCCGCAATTTTCATCACAAAAAACGTTATTCCGCATTTAGTCGTGCTGCATTGGATGCGGCATATCGAATACATGTCTTTGTTTTTTATCAGTGTTTACTCTGTTAAAAAGGTTCAAAATATTAAGGATTCTTTTAGCGTTTTGGTTCTCGCTACCATCGGGGTTATTTTATATGGATTAGGTCAAAAATTCTTAGGTTTCCCGGTGGTATCGACAATGAATGAAGAATTCTCTAAGGGGATTCTTTTGACGCTGACTGAATGGGCGAGGATTAACTCAACCTTTGCCGGACATTATGATCTAGCGGCTTATCTGGTATTGTTTCTCGCATTCCTTTTCGGAGCAATCTTTAGCTATAAACGACGATTGCAAAAAATATTTATCGTTATTGTTGGCGTTTTTTCTTTTTATTTATTAATTTTGACGTCTTCGCAGATTGCCTTTATGGCTTATTTGGTCAGCATTGTTTTTATTTTGGTAATTTCGAGAAAATTCAGATGGATTCTTCCGGTTCTGTTATTGTCCATTCTTGGAACTTTTGCCTCCCGCGATTTGACCGACCGCTATGCCGCGACGATCAGGATCAATCGTGATTTGGCCGTTGAAGCTTTTGATAAAAGCCGCTTAGCTTGGTTAAGTAGGCTATATGTTCCAACCCCTATTCCTACACTAACTCCGACTCCGACTCCTGCTCCTGTTCCTGTAGTGGCGATCAAACCGACAAAGAAAATCGTTACTCCTCTGTCTACACCAACAGAGATTATTATTCCCAGCGGACCGAAAAGATATATGACATATGAATCAACATCTTCAGCTGATATTACAGCCCTTACCGCATACCGTTCGACAACAATTCGTTTGAATGTTGAATGGCCTCGGGCAATTAGAGCCTTTTTGAAAAATCCACTATTGGGCACGGGCTATTCATCCATTACTCTTGCGACGGATAATGATTACCTTCGAGTTCTTGGGGAAACCGGTTTGTTGGGTTTTGTGGCGATATTCCTCATCTTTTTACAGATTATTATTGAGGTCATTAAATATCTTGCCAAAAATGTTTCTCCACCGGAAAAAATGCTGGTTATCGGTTTCTCCGGAGCGATTTTAGGCTTCTTAATTAACGCTTCCTTTATCGATGTCTTTGAATCGTCAAAAGTCGCCTATGTTTTTTGGATTATCGTTGGCTTATTAGTTGGATTAATGAAGTTAAATCCCACAAAAGCAGATAAATTATCATGAAGAAAAATATTGTAGAGTATCTTCTGCTATCTTTATTGCTGGTTTTGGCAATTATACCAAGACTTTATAAGATTGATATTCCTTTGGCTGATCATCATTCCTGGCGGCAAGCTGATACGGCAGCGGTTGCCAGAAATTTCATTAAAGAGGATTGGAATTTTCTTAAGCCGACAATTGACAATATGACAAATTTAAGTGACGCTTCGACTCCGAATCCTCAACGGCTTTTTATGGTAGAACCCCCTATTTATCAAACAATAATAGCTATATTTTATAAGATTTTTGGGATAAAGGAACCGTTGGCGAGATTAGTTTCTATTGTCTTTTCTTTAGGTTCAATTATTTTTCTTTATTTAATTGTAAAAGAATTTATAGAAGAAAAAACCGCTCTTTGGACGGCTTTCTTTTTCTCGGTTCTTCCTTACAGCGTGTATTACTCGCGCGTGATTCTTCCGGAGCCGTTTATGATTTTTTGCTGTTTGGCTTTTGTTTTTTACTTTATAAAATGGCTTGATAAAAACTCATTTTTTAATTTAATTTTGCTAATAATTTTCGGGGCTTTGGCTTTAACCCAAAAGGTATATCCATTCTTTTTAAGTCTTCCGTTGTTTTATTTATTGTTTCGAAAATTTTCTTTTTCATTATTAAAACAAAAGCAAGTTTGGGTTATCGCAATTCTAATCGTAATCCCGATAATTTTATGGCGACTTTGGATTAATCATTTTCCCGAAGGAATTCCTCCAAATGAATGGCTTCTGAATCAAGGCGACATTCGTTTTAAGGGAGCGTTTTTTTGGTGGATATTTGCTAAAAGAATCGGAGAATTAATTTTGGGATTTTGGGGGTTAATTCCTTTAGGAATAGGTTTGGTTATAAAACCTAATAAAAAAGAAGGTTGGTTTTTCTATTTATGGTTGTTGTCAAATATTTTATACATTACGGTATTCGCGGCCGGTAATGTCACCCATGATTATTATCAAATTCCTCTTATTCCGATTTTTTCTATTTTCTTGGCTAAAGGAGTAACCTTTCTGCTAGACAAAAATAATCTTTTAATTCATCATTGGTTAAGTAAGGGGTTATTAACGGTTTGCATCCTTTTTACTTTAGCTTTTTCTTGGTATCAAGTGAGAGATTATTATAATATTCAGGGCGGTGTTGATTTGGCTGGACAGGCGGTAGACCAACTGACACAAAAAGATGCTTTAATATTGACCGGCGATACTAATGACGCGACTCTTCTTTATAATACTAACCGTCATGGTTGGACCGGCGGCTATGCTTCATATTTTCCTAATATTTCTGGCTCAATAGAAAAAATTAGGCAAATGGGGGGAACGGTTTATGTGACGACTCAATGGAATAGTCTTGCTCAAACGGATTTTGGCAAGTATATGACAGCTAACTATTCGGTAATAAAGCAGACCGACCAATATATTATTTTTAATTTAATAAAAAAATGAAAATATTAATGCTTACTCCGTATCTTCCTTATCCGCCGTCTTCCGGGGGTCAAGTTCGATCGTATAATCTGATTAAAAATTTATCCAAAAAGCACGAAATTACTCTTTTTTCTCTAATAAAAACCGACAACGAAAAGAAATACGTTTCGGAATTGGAGAAATATTGCAAAAAGGTAAGAATCTTTAAAAGACCGGAAAAACCATGGACATTAAAAAATATTCTTCGGACCGGTTTCGGCTTGTATCCATTTTTGGTAATTCGAAATTTAAGCGATGAAGAAAAAACAGCAGTGGCTGAAGAATTAACAAAGGAAAAATTTGATTTAATCCATGCGGAAAATTTTTATGCCATGCCCCATATTCCCAATACAACCGTACCGATCCTTTTAACCGAACAAACGATTTTTTACGCGGTTTACAAAAGGTTTGTTGAGTCTTTGTCTTGGTATTTATTTTGGCTTAAACCGGCTCTTATGATTGATGTTTTAAAATTAAAATACTGGGAAACATATTACTGGAAGAAAGCCAATCTTTTAGTTGATGTTTCCGAAGAGGACAACTTCCAGATCAAAAAGCAAGTACCCAACAAAAGAGTTTATATTGTTCCCAATGGGGTAGATTTTGAATATTATTCTAAACCTCAATATCCAAAAAATTCCCAGCCGACGGTTCTTTTTGGTGCAGCTGATTTTCATTGGATGGAAAATAAAGAGGGAGCCAAAGTTTTGATCGAAGAAATTTGGCCAGAAATTAAGAAACATGTTGCCAACGCGAAATTATGGATTGTTGGTAAAATCGCTCCACAAGCCCTATCTGTTTATGTAGGACAAAAAGATATCGTGATTCAGGAAATTAATGATAGTCGTGAAGCATACCAAAGGTCTTGGGTTTTGGTTGCTCCATTGCGTAGTCGTGGCGGCAGCCGAACCAAGTTTTTTGAAGCAATGGCATCTGGATTACCCATTGTTACTACAAGCATGGGTATTGAAGGAATAAGAGTAAATGATAGTCAACAAATTATGATTGCCAACGATCGAAATCAAATGATTGCCAAAGCAATTTCTGTTTTGGAGGATAAAAAATTAGCGAAAAATATTGGCCAACAAGCAAGGGATTTGGTTAGTGATGATTATGACTGGAAGAAATGCGCTTTATTATTGGATAAAGTATATCAAGAGGTTGAAAATGAATCTAAAAATTGATTTATCAGTATTAATTGTAAATTTTAATACCAAAGAATTATTGCAGAGATGTTTGGAATCAATAAATAATTCAGAAAAAGAAAGTTATCAATTTGAGGTAATTGTGGTAGATAACGCTTCTTCTGATCAATCAGCAGAAATGATCAAGAAGAAATTTCCTAATGTTAATTTAATTTCAAGTAAAAAGAATTTAGGATTCGCCGCCGGTAATAATTTAGGTATTAAAATGGCAGTTGGGGAATACGTGTTACTTTTAAACCCTGATACCGAGATAGAAATCAACACTTTTAAGATAATGATAGATTATTTGAAGAGTAATCCAAAAGTTGGGGCAGCGACTTGCCGGGTTGAACTAAAAAACGGAAAACTGGATGATGCTTGTCACCGCGGATTTCCAACTCCCTGGAATGCTTTTTGTCATTTTTCCGGAATTAGCCAATTGTTTCCGAATTCATGTTTTTTAAACGGTTATCATCTTGGATACCAAAACCTAGATAAAATTCATGAGATTGATTCCTGCGCTGGCGCTTTTTTGTTAGTAAGAAAGGAAATAGGAGATTCCATAAACTGGCTGGATGAGGACTATTTTTGGTATGGAGAGGATTTGGATTTCTGTTATCGGGTAAAACAAAAAGGCTGGAAAATAATGTATGTGCCTATAATCAAAATACTTCATTGGAAAGGAGCCTCTTCGGGAATACGCCAGGAAAGTAAAAATATTTCCAATGCTTCTCTGGAGACAAGAAAAAAAGCGGTTATGGCGTCAACCCAAGCAATGCGGTTGTTCTATCAAAAACATTATTTGAAAAAGTATCCATCTATAATAACCGGATTTGTTTTATTCGGAATTAATTACTTAGAAAAAAGAAGATTAACAAAAATATGAGAATTATTATTGATTGCCGGATGTATGGATTGGAAAACGCAGGAATTGGTCGCTATATAATTAATTTAGTTGATCAGATTGAAAAGCTTGATAAAAAGAATGACTATTACCTGCTATTTAGGCGAAAATATTATTCCGAGCTAACTTTTAGTAATCCGAAGTTTCATAAAATTTTGGCCGATTATCCTCATTATTCGCTTAAAGAACAAATATTTTTACCGATTCAATTATTTAAACTAAAACCGGACTTAGTCCATTTTCCTCATTTCAATGTTACCTTATTCTATTTCGGAAAATTTGTAGTGACAATCCATGATCTTATAAAGCATTCATCCCGTGGAATCGAAACGACAACACACAATTCATGGTTATATTGGTTTAAATATCTAGGTTATAAAATTGTTTTTAGTCAGGCGGTAAAAAGAGCAGATACAATATTCGTTCCAAGCCAGCAGGTTAAGAAGGAATTAGTTGCAAATTACCATTTATTTGATAACAAAATCTTAGTTACTTATGAAGGAGTAGATAATAATTTTAAGAAAGAAGAAAGAAGCGGGATTTTAGAAAAATACGAAATTCGAAAACCTTTTATTATTTATACCGGAAGCGTTTACCCCCATAAAAACATTGATAGATTGATTCAATCAATTAAACTGATAGAAAAACCTCTGGATTTAGTTATTTCTTGTTCCAGAAATATATTCTGGGATAGGTTAAACGAAAAAATTAAGACTAACAAGGTTGAAAATCGGGTTCGCTTGCTCGGTTTTGTTCCTGACCAAGAACTAAGATTGCTTTATACTCAGGCCAGAGCATTTGTTTTCCCAACTCTTTCGGAAGGATTTGGTTTACCCGGTTTGGAAGCAATGGCTTCCGGCTGTCCGGTAATTTGTTCAAATTTACCGGTTCTTAAAGAAATATATGGGAATGCTGCAGTTTATTTTGATCCGTACGACATTAATAATATGACCAAGTCAATTTCTGATTTTTGTTTTGGTGAAAAAGAAAATAAAGAAAAAATGAAACGACTTGGTTTGGATCAAGTAAAAAAATATAGTTGGAAAAAAATGGCCAAAGAAACGATTCATGAATACTTCATTTGAAATATCCTGGTATGGTTCTCACTCTGGCGAAGAACCGCCGATTTCGGGAACTAAAGGATCCGGAACAATCTTTTTCTGCGGTTGTAATCTTCATTGCGTCTATTGCCAGAATTGGCAAATATCCCAGCAACATATCAGATGTAAAAAAGTTAACGACGAAGAACTAATTAAAATCATTCTTGAATTACAAGAACAAGGATTAAATAACATTAATCTGGTAACGCCGACAATTTGGTCAGTTCAATTGATTGAAGTATTAAAAAAAGCAAAACAGAAAGGTTTAAAAATACCAGTTGTTTGGAATAGCAATGCTTATGAGAAAGTAGAAATATTAAAAAGACTAGAGGGTTTGGTAGATGTTTATCTTCCTGATTATAAATATACGGATGATTATTTGGCGAAAAAATACTCTGGAATTTCAAATTATTCAGAAGTTGCCCAACTAGCAATTAAGGAAATGTATAGACAGGTAGGAGACTTAAGGGTTGATAAGGGAAATAGGGGAAATCGGGGGATGATTGTTAGACATTTAGTTTTACCGAGTCATTTAGAAAACACAAAAAAATGTTTAGAGTTTATCCGTTTAATTTCTGATAATATTCACTTAAGTTTGATGACCCAATACGGTCCGCTATATAAAGCCAAGGATTATCCCGAAATTAATCGGACTTTAAATAAAAAAGAAGACGAAGTCGTAAGGAAGCTGATTAAGGATTTAGAATTTAAAAACGGCTGGACGCAGGAATTCGGTAAATCGGTTAAATGTTTTAATCCTGATTTTAGCCTTGAATTTCCGTTTAGTAACAGGAAATAATGGCAGGTGCCAAGCTAGACCACCCTCCAGGTGGGATATTATGAAAATAGCCTTTGTATATGATCGCGTAAATAAGATTGGCGGGGCGGAGAGAGTTTTGGTGGCTCTTCACGAAATCTGGCCGGATGCGCCTTTGTATACTGCAGTATACAATCCCGAAACCGCACTTTGGGCAAAAGATTTTAAAATCATTCCTTCCTTTCTGCAGAAATTTCCCTTTGCCAAAACTCACCATGAATTATATCCCTGGCTAACTCCACTAGCTTTTGAAACCTTTGATTTCACAGGCTTTGATATCGTGATTTCTATTACCAGCGCCGAAGCAAAAGGAATAATCACCAAGCCTGGGACTTTACATATTTGTTATTGCCTGACGCCAACAAGATATCTTTGGAACGGTTACCAAGATTATCATGTGCCAATGATTGTCCGATCCATGATGACCAAATTGCGTATTTGGGACCAGATCGCATCTCAAAGACCGGATTATTACTTTGCTATCTCTGAGACAGTAAAACAAAGGATATGGAAATACTATCGAAGGAAGTCTGAAGTCATATTTCCTCCTGTTGACACTACGAAATTCGTAATTCGAAATCCGAAATCCGAAAGATACTCTAGCTTCTCACGTCCAACTTCCAACTTCTATTTGGTGGTATCCAGACTTGTTTCATACAAACAAATAGATCTTGCCATTGAAGCGTTTAATAAATTGGATTGGCCTTTAAAAATAGTGGGAGTAGGGAGGGAAATGAATAAATTAAGAGCAATGGCAAAACCGAATATTGAGTTTTTAGGACAATTGACAGACAAGGAACTTTTAGGTTACTATAAAAAATGCCAGGCGGTTATTTTTCCGCAAGAGGAAGATTTTGGTCTGGTTCCGCTTGAAGCGCAAGCTTGCGGTAAACCGGTAATTGCTTATCGAGGTGGTGGCGCTTTAGAAACGATTATTGAAGGGAAAACAGGGATATTTTTTAAGGAACAAACGGCCGAGTCCTTATTGGAAGCGTTGGGGGAGATGGGAAAGACGTCCTTACAGGATAAAGGGGAGAAGGGGTTTAGACCGGAAGATTGCCGGAAACAAGCGGAAAAATTCAGCCAAGAAATATTTAAAAAGAAATTTAAGCAAAAAATCGAAGAAGAATGGAAAAAATACAAAACGAACATCTCTACCTCGTAATTTTATGCGGCGGGTCCGGAAAGAGATTATGGCCACGCTCTCGGATGAAAGCGCCAAAACAATTTATCAAATTATTTGGCGATAAAACTATTTTTCAGCAAACAATTGAACGGGCGAAGCTTTTTGTCCCCCTAGAAAGAATTTATTTAATTACGAATTCAGACTATCTTGATGAAATTTATGATCAAGCCCCCGAAATTCTTAGTAAAAATATTTTTCCAGAACCGGAGGGGAAAAATACGGCCATGGCGATGGGAATGGGCGCAATATTCGTTCAGCAGCAAGATCCAGAAGGAATCATTGTAAATTTTCCTTCCGATCACCACATTGCTGATATTTCAAAATTTGAAAAAACAATTAGAATCGCCGTTGAAACAGCACAATTGGGAGATTATCTGATAACGATTGGCTTAAAACCGACTTTTCCACATGGCGGATTGGGATATATTAAGGCCGGAGAAAGGTTTAAATTAATTAACGATCTTTACACTTATAAAGTGGAAAAACATATTGAAAAGCCGGAAATAGAGATGGCGGAAAAGTTTTTAAAACAGGGTGGATACTATTGGAATGTTAATCTTTATACTTATAAAGTTTCTTCGGTTTTAAAGGCAATTAAAGAATTAGATCCGGAATTAAGTTTAGGACTAGATAAAATAAGGGAATCATTGGGGAAAGTGGGGGAGATGGGGGTGGTGAGGGAAGTTTACGAACAGGCAAAAGATATTATGTTTGATTACGCGATTTCCGAAAAAGCTCACAATCTTATTTTAGTTCCGGGTGATTTTGAATGGAGCGATGTGGGAGATTGGAAAGTCGCTTATGATGTTTCGCCGAAAGATAAAGACGGGAACGTGGTGATACACGAAAAAGGCGATGGAGAATTTATTTCCATTGATTCCAAAAATTGTTTAATCCATTTTTCCGATCAGTTAATTGCCGCGATTGGGGTAGAAAATTTGGTGATTGTGGATACGAAAGATGCGTTGTTGATTATGAAAAAAGACCGTTCTCAAGAAGTTAAAACTTTAGTAAACAAGTTGCAGGACGAAGGTAAACTTGAGTATCTTTAACAAGTTTGCTAATATTCTATGCTAGTAGGCAGGTGCCTTTTTTTGGCCTAAAATATGGATTATGAAGAGCTAAAAAGATTAATAGATATCAGTTCGGCTATTGTCCTCGGGATTATCTTTTTACCAATAAGTTTAATCACCGCCCTGGCGATTCAATGGGAATCTTCTGGGCCTGTTTTTGCCGATATCCCGCTTAGGGTAGGAAGAAACGGAAAAAAATTTCGTCTTTATAAATTTAGGTCAATGATTACGAATGCCCATTATTTGATGCAAACCGATCCTAAATACAAAAAATTATATGAAGAATACAAAAAATCCAGTTATAAAATTCATAATGATCCGCGGTGGACAAAGGTTGGGAAATTTATTAGAAAATATTCAATTGATGAAATTCCGCAACTGATTAATGTATTAAGGGGCGAAATGAGTTTGGTTGGTCCGCGGCCTTATTATCCAGATGAATTAGAAGAACAGCAAAAAAAATATCCGGAAACAAAAAAATTAGTGGATGAAGTTTTATCGGTAAATCCAGGGATTACCGGCGAGTGGCAAGTTTCCGGTCGGTCGGAAATTAACTTTGATAAAAGAATTTCTATGGATGCCAGCTATGCCAGACGAAAATCAATTATCTATGATATGATTATTATATTAAAATCTCCCTGGGCAATGATTTCCGGTAAAGGGGCGGTATAATATATGGAAGAAATACCAAAAATTGAAATTCAAGATACCGATACACAGGAACAACCCGTAGGGTTGGTGTCAAAAGAAGCGGGTAAAAAGAAAATTCTTTTTAGAATTCTTCCGATTATTTTAGTTGTTGTGATTGGTATTGGGGTTTTGGTTGGTTTGCCTTTGCTAAACGTTGTCAATAAGGCCAAAGTTGTTTATGCGCAAGGAATGGTTTTGAAAGATTCCGTAAAAACCAAAGACCTGCAAAAGATCTCTCAAGAAATTAAAACCACCAGGGCGGATTTGGATTCTCTAAAACAAGCGCTTAATCTTCTGACTCCCTTGAGAATTATTCCGTTTGTCGGTGTTTACCAATCGGACGCCACCCATATGGTCAATGCCGGTGAAGCCGGATTTGACGCCGCCGAATTAGTGGTGAAGGCGGTTGAACCATACTCGGATTTATTAGGATTATTCGGCGGCCAAGTTGGCGGGGGTGAAAAAACTGCCAAAGACAGAATTAATTTTATTGTGACAACTTTAGACAAAATTGGTCCGGATATTGATAACATCGGGGCCAAGTTGGAAATTGTCAAAAAAGAATTGGACGATGTTGATCCGAACCGCTATCCGGTTCAATTCAAAAACTATAAAGTTCGGGAAATGCTGACCCAGGCAATATCTTTAGTTGATCAAGGGGCAACTTTGACGAATGACGCCAAGCCAGTGATTAAAGTCGCTCCTTGGTTGTTGGGAATTGATTCCCCGCGCCAATATTTGATTCTTTTCCAAAACGATGCGGAATTGCGGCCGACCGGAGGATTTATAACGGCTTATGCATTACTTTCGGTTGACAAGGGAAAAATTACGCCGGTTTTATCAGAAGACATCTATGATCTGGATGCCCGTTTTCCTTCAAAAGAAAAAGCGCCCCAAGCCTTTATTGATTATTTATCCTTGCCATACGCAAAAGATTCCCACTGGCGTTTAAGAGATATGAATTCTTCCCCTGATTTTAAGGTTTCCATGGAAAAATTTGTGGAAAATTTCAAAAGGGCTTCAAGTCAGAAATTCGACGGGGTGGTGGCGGTTGATACCCAATTATTGGTGCGGTTGCTAAGCGTTATTGGCAGGATCGGTGTACCTGGCTGGGGAAATTTTTCCGCCGATCCCGAACCAAAATGTTTTGATTGTCCTAATGTTGTTTACCAGTTAGAATTATCAGCCGACAAACCGGTTAATACTCTTAAAACCCAAAGAAAGGCGGTTATTGGACCGTTAATGCATTCGGTTTTAGCCAATGCTTTAGGTTCGCCAAAAGAAAAAATTCCGAATTTGTTTGAAGCCGGTTTTTCTTCAATAACCGAAAAGCATGTTCTTTTTTATTTTCCTGATCAGAAGATTCAGTCGGCAATGGAAGCTTTTAATCTCGCCGGCAGAGTGAAAGATTACAGTCATGATTATTTTTTACTGGTGGATACCAGTTTTTCCGGAGCCAAGTCCAATATTTTTATTAAAAACGAAGTCGAACAAAAGATTGAAATCGGCAGCGACGGCACAATTACCAAAACAGTTACTGTTACTTATAAAGACCCAGCCCCCCAATCAAATTGTAATTTAGAAACCGGCGGCCTGTGTTTGAACTCCCAATATAAAGATTGGTTTAGATTATATGTTCCCCAAGGATCAACGTTAATCAGTTCTTCCGGATCCGAAGTCGATATTAAGACTTATGACGAGTTGGGAAAAACCGTTTTTGATGGATACACCACAGCGTTGAGGCCGGAAGGAATTACAAAAACTTCTTTTAAGTATAAATTGCCTTTTAAGGCGGGTAAGAATAATTATCAAATACTGATACAAAAGCAGCCCGGGACCGAGGGCAATCAATACACGATTTCTTTGAATAAACATAATGAAACTTTTGAACTGGTAACCGACAAAGAACTGAATATAAAAATTTAAGGTGAGAGCTTACAAGACCGAAGGAATTATCCTCAAACGCTCCAATTACGGTGAAGCCGATCGTCTTCTGACTATTTTTACCAAAAACCACGGGAAACTACGGGTGATTGCCAAAGGTGTTCGAAGAATTACCAGCCGGCGGGGAGGGAATTTGGAACTTTTTAACGATGTTAATGTTTATTTGAATTGCGGAAAAAATCTTGATAGTTTGTCAGAAGTCGAAGTAATTAATTCTTTTTCAAATTGGAGAAAAGACATAAAATCGGTTGGGGTAGCCTATTATCTTTGCGAACTGGTTGACAAACTTACGGCCGAAGGCCAAGAACATTATCAAGTGTTTAAACTTTTAGTAAATTCATTGTCGAGATTGAGTGAAAGAAATTATACCGAATTGGTGGTTAATTTTGAAAAGGAATTGATCACTGAATTAGGGTTTGGCGTACCGGAAAATTTGAAAGACAGTCAAAAAAGTCTAAAAGATTACATTGAGCAAATTACCGAGAAAAAAATCACCAGCCCAAAAATTATTAGAGAAATATGGTAATTTTACCGGAATGCCAAGCTAATCCATTCCCGGAATGTCCGAAAATACCAGTGTGGAAAGCTAAGACACACCCGGTGTGTACGAAATTATCGAGTGTATTTTGTGATTAATTGGATTAAAGAATTCTTGACTGTTTTGAAGTCCTGCTTGACATCAAAACCGGTAGCATTAAAATGACCTCCGCCGTTGCCTCCAATTTCCATTAAAATTTTTGGGAAATTAATATTATTTGTAAGGTTATTTCCTCTGACTGAAACATAAACTCTCCCAGGCTCTTTTTCATAAACAATAATTCCTCTTGGATAGCCGATTACTCTTCTGGCGAAAGCATCTTGAAACGATTGTTTTAAATCTTTTAATTTATCTTCATCGAGTTGGTCTTTTTGAAGTTTTTTATAAGGTAGGAAAACAAAACAGGTTCCGAGATCATCATAATATTCTGAATTTTGAATAACATACGCAAGCATATCGAAATAACTTTTTGATTTTGAGAAGAAAATTTTATCAAGAACCAATTCCCAGTCAGCTCTTTTAGAAATTAATTTGCCAGCGATTCTTAACGTTGAGGCAGAAAAATTCCATTGAAAGTTACCAGTATCTCCAACCAATGCTGCATATCCCAAAGTAGCAATTTCTTGATCAATAAAGGAATCGGGAATAATTTTAGTCAGTAATACCTCTGCTGTTGAAGATAATTTTGGAAAATGAATATTGATAGTGCCGATTTTTTCTGGATTGCCGTGATGGTGATCAATTCGGATACGATCCGTATACAATTGAAAGTTGGGGGAATTATCTGGGGTTTTATCAGTATCGTAGTATTGTACCGAATTGGTTCCGTCAAGGAATATCAAAACATCAAAAGCCTTTTTAGTAAATAATTCTCTGGTATCTTTTGTTTCAATTTCATCAAAATAGGGTAAGTAGGAATTCATTGCTTTTTCTTCTTCGGTAATTTCTCGTGGAAATACCAATTTACATTTTTTGCCAAGGGACTCTAGATATTTTTTCAAAATTAGTCCGCTTCCGAGAGAATCAGAATCAAGCGGTTTTGAGCAGAGAATCAAAAAAGATTGATCTTTACTAAATAAATGTTGGTATTTTTTGAGCACAAATATATTATATCAGAAATTAAAACTTGATTAGAGAAACTTTATATTTCCCGGAATGCCAAGCTAATCCATTCCCGGAATGTCCGAAAATACTAATGTGTACGAAATTTGCCAGGTGCCAAGCTAGACCACCTGGAGGGTGGGATTTACCAAAAGGTTTGTTGACGGGGAATAAGCTTTCAGGTATAGTTAGATTATGTCTGATTTATTGGAAAAAGTTACTAGTTTGTGTAAAAGGCGGGGATTTATTTTCCCCGGATCGGAAATTTATGGGGGATTGGCTGGGACCTGGGATTATGGACCTTCTGGGTCCTTGCTCAAGAAGAATCTTAAAGATTTGTGGTGGAAAGAAACAGTGCAATTGAGAGACGATGTAGTCGGTCTGGATGCCGCCATTATGATGAATCCCAAAGCCTGGGAAGCCTCTGGCCATACCCAAGCTTTTACCGATCCCTTGGTTGAATGTAAACTTTGTCATCAACGGGTGAGAGCTGATAAATCTGATGAAATGGCAGAACATGAGAAAATTCACAAGGATCAAAAGGTCGAATGGACTGAACCTCAACAATTTAACCTTCTGGTTAAAGCGTATCTTGGGGTAGTTGAAGGAAAACAACTGGAAATATTTCTGCGCGGGGAAATTACCAATGGCGTTCAGGTCAATTTTAAAAATGTGGTTGACTCAACCCGAGTAAAAATTCCTTTTGGCATTGCCCAGATGGGAAAAGCTTTTCGGAATGAAATCACCCCTGGTAATTTTATCTTCAGATCTCGGGAATTTGAGCAGATGGAAGTGCAGTATTTTATTAAACCCGATGAAGAAGAAGGAAAAAAATGGTTTGAATATTGGAAACAGAACCGAATGGATTGGTATTTGAAATTAGGAATTAAAAAAGAAAAACTGCGATTCCGCGATCATGAACCGGAAAAAAGAGCCCACTACGCAAAAATGGCAACCGATATTGAATACGAAACTCCTTGGGGTTGGGATGAACTGATGGGAATTCATCACCGCGGCGATTGGGATCAGAGGCGGCACGAAGAGTTCTCTGGTAAAAATTTGAAATATCATGATCCGGAAACGAGCGAAGAATATACTCCTTGGGATATCGAAACATCGGCCGGAGTAGATCGATCTTTACTGTTTTTCTTAATTGATGCTTATAACGAGGAAGAAAAAAGAATTGTTTTAAAACTGCATCCATTGTTGGCTCCATATAAAGTGGCAATTTTTCCTTTGCTGGCGAATAAATCTGATTTAGTCCTTCAAGCAAAAAAGATTTACGAATCATTGAGAAATGATTTCATGGTTGCTTGGGATGATCGGGGGAATATTGGCAAGCGTTATCTAGCGCAAGACGAAATAGGGACACCTTGGTGCGTTACCGTTGATTTTCAAACCTTGAATGACGAAACCGTAACAATTAGAGACAGGGATACGACTAAGCAGATAAGGGTTAAAGTTGACGAACTTGCAAAATGGTTTTCCGGTAAGTTACAATATTAATAATGAAGAAATACCTACCTTTTGTTGTAGTTGGTTTACTGGTTATCTTGTTGTCTGGTTATCTGGTAATTAGAAGTCGGCAGAAGCAGAACAACATAAATACCCAAACTCCAGAGGTTGAGGTCGCCCAAGCGCTAATTAATCAAAGACCGTTTGTAACCTTGACTCCGGATTCACAGGCTCACCAAATCACTCTAAAAGCGATCAATTTGCAAAATATTAAGACGGTAGAATATGAATTGGTTTATTTAGTGGGCGACCAGCAAAGAGGGGTTATCGGCTCAATCGAAACGAATGGCAATTCTGCAATCCAGAAAGATATGCTTTTGGGTTCGTGCTCCAAAAATGTTTGCAAATATGACGAGGGCGTGACCGAAGGGTCCCTGACTTTAAGATTTCGTGGGAATGGAAGCGTTAGTAAATATGAGACGGCTTTTCATTTACAGAAAATGCCAACGGCCAAAAACGAATTGAACGTTGATAATAAGAATTTTGTTTTCACCGGAACCTTACCGAAGAATGTCATGTTTTTAACCATGAATACCGTGGGTGTGCCCAAAGACCCCGGAAAAGAAATCGTTAGCGGACCTTATGGAATTTTCTCCAGTGACAATGGGATTCCGAAAGGAATCGCAAAAATAACTTATTCTGGATCTGATACCGTGAATCTTTTGGGCTGGAATCCCAATCAATCTTCTTGGCAAGAGGTTGGTAAATCAGCTACAGAGGGATTGAACGTCTTCATTCTGGTAAAGTAAAAGATTGCCACGGTCGCGGAAACTCCCTCGCAATGACACACAATTCCCTGACCCCGTAGAATCTTGCCGTTCGCCTTTTTTGACGGGGTCGGCGGGGCGTTTAAATTGCCTCGCAATTTATTTCGCCCCTTGACATATATATTAAACTGTCTCAATATGTATTATAGAGTAGTAAATAGTAGCAAAAAGGAGAAAAATGTTATTAGGAACTTACCAACCCACCATGATCGGAAAAAACCGTTTGGCTTTACCGATGAAACTGCGAAAAGAGATCCTCGGCAATAAAGTCGTTTTGTCAATTGGTTTGGAAAAATGCATTTTCGGTTTTGAAGAAAAAAAATGGGAAGCGGTGACCGCGATTGATTTAGCCAGACCGATTTCCGATGCCGAAGGCCGCGATCTGCGACGACGTTTATGTATGAACGCGGAAATGATTGATTTGGACTCGGCCGGTCGTTTTGTCATTCCGGAAGCGATGGTTGATTATTCCGGAGTAAATGAAGATTTAACTTTAATCGGGGCCGGTGATCATTTTGAAATTTGGAATACTAAAACGTGGGAAGTATATCGTAAGAAAATTGAAAATCAAATAAATTAGGGTTATGGGCGGGAAAATTTCTGGTTATCTGCCTGCCCTCCAGAAAAATTACCCGCCCATACCCAAACAAAATGAACAAATCGAAAAATTTGTTAAAAGGAATTATTGGTTTAGTAATTATGTTTTCGGTTGCCAAAATGGTTGTGGTTAGCTTGGTCGCCACGAACGGAATAGAAATCAATCAACTGGAAAAACAAACGAATTCAATCAAACAGGAAAACAAATCCCTAAGTGAGGAAATTTCCCGATTGTCATCTATCAGAAGAGTTGTCGATGAGGCAATGAAATTGGGTTTTACTAATAATAGTCCGGTTGTTAGTCTTTCTCAGGCGGCTCCGCTGGCCTTGCGTTAAAAAAGTCAAATGTCGTCTTCACGAATTAAAATTCTTATAATCAACTTTTTCCTCTTATCGTTTATAATTTCCGTCAAACTTTTTTATTGGCAAATTATTAGCGGTGAAAAGCTCTCTGCCCAAGCCGAATCACAATACCAATCTTTGCGAGTAATACCCGGCTCAAGAGGACTAATTCATACGAGCGATAACTTTCCGATCATCAACAACCGGGAAATTTACAATCTCTTTATCAATCAGCAAAGAGATTATTCTTTATCCGGCGAAAATCTAGATCGTCTGGTTGCGATATTAGAACCGGATGAAACCCTAAAAGAAAAAATGAAAATTGAGATAAAAAATAAGTTCGAAAATAGGGATTTAGCTTGGTCATATCTGGCAAAATCAATTGTTAAAGAACAAAAACAATCAATTGAAAATCTGAAAATCAAAGGACTTGATTTTGAATCCGAAGAAAAAAGAGACTATCCCGAAGCGTCAATGAGCGCCCATCTGTTGGGATTTGTAGGGAAGAATTCAATTGGCAGCAATCAAGGATATTTTGGGCTGGAAGGTTATTACGATCGGGAACTAAGAAGCCGTTCAGGAACGATTGAGATGGAAAAAGATGCTTTTGGAATTTCGATTCCGATTGGAAAGACTGTTGAAAATCAGGCAATTGTCGGACGTGATCTTTATCTGTATTTGGATCGGGGTATTCAATTTATGGTTGAAGAAAAACTTAAGTTGGCATTAACTAAATATGGCGCCAAGGCCGGTTTGGTCGTAATTATAGATCCAAAAACCGGCGGTTTGATTTCCAGCGCCTCTTTTCCTAATTACGACCCCGGAAATTATAGTTCGACCGACCGGATGCTTTTTCCGGATCCGGTGGTTTCTCAAACATTCGAACCAGGATCAGTTTTTAAGGTTTTAGTTATGGCTTCAGCCTTAAATGAAGGAGTAATCAAAGTTGATGAACAATGTAGTCAATGTTTCGGTCCGCGGGTGATTGGAGAATATACGGTTAGAACTTGGGATGATAAATATCATCCCAACTCAACAATGACGGAAATATTACAGCATTCGGATAATATCGGCATGGTTTACGTGGCCGAAAAACTCGGACGGCAAAAATTATATCGTGATTTGAATAATTTTGGAATCGGGCAATTAACAAATGTCGATCTTACAGGGGAAATCAATATTCCCTTAAGATCCCCGGAAAAATGGGCAGATATTGATTTAGCAACTATTTCCTTTGGGCAGGGAGTGGCCGTTACCCCGATTGAGATGGTAAGCGCGGTCGGGGCAATTGCCAACGGAGGAAAACTTCTTGAGCCTCACGCAGTCAATAAAATTACCGATTCGGAAAAGACAATGGAGATTAGACCAAAAATAATTCGCCAGCCAATCACGGAAACTACCGCTAAAGTAATGACGGAATTAATGGTTAGCGCGACTCAATACGGAGAGGCAAAATGGGCCGCGCCGAAAGGGTACCGGATCGCGGGGAAAACCGGCACCGCCCAAATACCGATTGCCGGACATTATGATAGTCAAAAAACGATCGCTTCGTTTGTCGGTTTTGCGCCAGCGGATAATCCAAAATTCGTAATGCTGGTATCGTTAACCGAACCGACTTCTTCTCCTTGGGGTTCGGAGACGGCCGCCCCTTTATGGTTTGATATTGCTAAAGAAATTTTTAAAATTCGTGGTATTTTACCAAGCTAAAGAGTAAAATATAATTACAATATGGCATTATCGTTAGGACTATTAATGTTTTCCTTCCTTTTGACTAGCCTGTTAGTTGTTCCGTTTATTAACTTTTTATACAAACTCAAATTTCAGCGTTTAGACCAAACTAAATCAGCGGAAAAACTTAAAGTCGGTGAGAAGCTTTTTTACAAACTTCATGCCGGAAAAATCGGCACTCCGGTTGGCGGCGGTTTTTTAATTATTGCGGTGGTTTGCCTGCTTTTCGCGATTTTATTCCCTTTAATTTCCTATTTAGGGATTTATATTTCTTCTTCCTATCCGATTAAAGAAGAAATCAATATTATCTTTTTCACTTTTATTTCCTTCGGTTTATTGGGTTTGTATGACGATTTAATGAAGTCTTTCGGGTTGGCACGACAGGGTATTTTTGGTCTTAAAACCCGTCACAAATTTCTAATTCAATGCACGTTGGGGGTAATTATTGCTGTTCTTTTGTATAACAATCTTAAAATTGATTTTGTTCACATTCCCCTTTTTAATGTTATTCCTCTGGGTATTGTTTATATTCCTTTTGCCGCTTTCGTAATTGTTGCCTTTGCCAATGCCTTTAATATTACCGATGGTTTGGATGGACTATCGTGCGGTTTGCTGTTGATTTATCTTTTTGCTTTTTGGATTTTGTCAAAAACAGTTCTTGATACCGTGTTGTCAATCTTTTTACCCCTTTGGATCGGTGCGTTAATGGCCTTTTTGTATTTTAATGTTTATCCGGCCAGAATTTGGCTGGGAGATGTTGGGGCGCTATCTTTTGGCGCGACTTTAGCCGTGGTTGGTTTGCTGATTGGAAAAATTATGGCGGTTGTCGTAATCGGCGGCTTGTTTATTGTTGAGGTTGCTTCCAGTTTTGGACAAATAATTGCCATTCGGATTTTTCATCGAAGGATCTTTCGAATCGCGCCCCTTCATTTGTTATTTCAAGCGATTGGTTGGGAAGAACCAAAAATCGTTATGCGTGCTTGGCTTGTCGGTATAATCTTGGCCGTTTTCGGTCTATGGTTAGCCGTGATCTAATGGCTCAACTCAAACCCCAGATCAGACGAATTGATATTCTCCTTTTTTATTTAACCGTTGCCTTGTCAATTTTTGGGGTCTTAATGATTTTCGAAGCTTCTTCGGTAACGGCTTTTCAGGACTTTGGTGATAAGTATTATTATATTCGCCAGCAGATTATTTGGATTATTATAGGTTTTATTTCTCTAGCGATTTTTTCAAAAATCAATTATCAGGTTTTGAGAAAAATTTCCCCGATCCTGATTTTAGCAACCATTGGGTTTCTAATTTTAGTTTTAGTTCCGGGAATCGGGATAAAATTATTAGGTGCCAGACGGTGGATTAATTTGGGCTTTTTCGGGTTTCAACCGGCCGAGTTGGTAAAACTTTCTTTGGTAATATATTTGTCCTCTGTCTTTACTTCCAAGTCAAGATTCCTGCCGTTAATATTTGTTTTAGGCCTTCTTAATTTATTAATTCTCTTAGAGCCGGACTTGGGAACAGCCGTAATTATTTCAATTACCGGTTTTATTCTTTATTTTGTTTCCGGCGCCCCGCTTTTGTCGTTAATCGGTTTTATTACCAGCAGTTTAATCGGAGGAATTATTTTGATTATCAGTTCTTCTTATCGGCGGGCGAGATTATTGACTTTTTTTGATCCGAATCGCGATCCTCTTGGATCATCCTATCACCTTCACCAGATTTTATTGGCTTTAGGTTCGGGTGGATTATTCGGAGTGGGAATCGGTGCCTCCCGGCAAAAATACGCATATCTGCCGGAAGCAACCACCGACTCGATTTTTGCGGTCATTGCGGAAGAGCTTGGTTTTATCGGGGCGCTTGTTTTAATTGGTTTGTTTTTGATTATTATCTGGCGAGGGTTTAAAATTGCCGTGGAAACACCCGACCGATTTGGCCAGCTGCTGGCGGTTGGCATTACTTCGTGGATCGGAATTCAAATGGTCGTGAATTTAGCTGCCATGGTTTCCTTAATTCCTTTAACCGGTGTTCCTCTGCCATTCGTCTCTTACGGCGGATCATCTCTGGTGATTAATTTAGCGGGGATTGGTATTCTTCTTAATATTTCCCGGCAAAGAGTTGTTAAATGATATAATTTAGATGATGAAAAAAATCGTGATTACCGGCGGACATTTAACACCCGCTCAAGCGGTTATTTCCGAGTTAAAAAAAGGGGGCGGTTGGGAGATTTATTATTTTGGTAGGAAACACAGCCTAGAAGGTGATAAAACCGCTTCGGTTGAATCGAAAGTGATTCCTGAACTTGGTGCGACATTTATTTCCATAACCACTGGCCGGTTGCAAAGACAATTCAGCCGCTACACCATCCCTTCTTTGCTGCGGATTCCCTTGGGGCTGATTCAATCATTTTACTGGCTTTGGAAAATCAAACCAAATGTTGTTTGTTCTTTTGGCGGATACGTTTCAGTGCCAGTCGTTTTTTCTGCTTGGATTCTGCGCATCCCGATTTTAACTCACGAACAAACGATCACTTTTGGCTTATCGTCAAAAATTAATTCCCTGTTTGTTAATAAAATAGCCGTTTCATTTTCGGATTCAGTGAAACATTTCCCCGCAGATAAGGTAGTGTTAACTGGTAATCCAATCCGTCAGGAGATATTTATTCGAAATTCGAAATTCCCTTACAGGGTAAACGAAATCCGAAATTCGAAATTGCCAATAATTTATATCACGGGAGGAAATCAGGGATCAAGACTGATTAATAATGCAGTACTTGGTTGTTTGCCTGAGTTACTAAAGAAGTACGCCGTTATTCACCAGTGCGGAGAGCTGGATTACGAAAAACTCAATAAAGATTTTGGACCCAATTATTTATTATTTCCTTATATTAATTCACAACAAATCGGTTGGGTAATGAATCACGCGAATCTAATTGTTTCCAGGGCTGGGGCTAATACGGTTTGCGAAGTGGCAGCCTTGGGTAAACCGACACTTTTTATTCCAATCCCTTGGACTTATCAGGACGAACAGACAAAAAACGCCTTGATGCTAAAAAAAATCGGAATTGCCGAGATTCTTTATCAAAAAGATTTAACCTCATCAACTTTGCTGGAAAAAATTAACAAAATGATGGAAAAGATTGATCAATATCATCAAAACGGCAGTCAAGCCAAGAAGCTAATTAAATTGAATGCGGCCGAAATTTTAGTTAATAACCTAAATGAGATTGCCAAGAAATAAATCTAATAATAAAAAAAGAGTCTTTAGTCTTTTGCTGTTTGTCTTTAGCCCGATCATTCTTTTGACAATCATAAAACTAGAGGATATTTCTTTTCCTAATTGGCCGGGTCGTCAGCTAAATCCAGCAGTAAATCCTTCAAAAGAAACTGAATTTAAAAAAATATTGGGTGAATATGGAATCACGCCGGAGAATTTGGATTACAAAGATACCATTACCGTAACATTGCCTGGTCCTTTAACCGTCCGGTTAGCCGCCTCGTCCGACTTAAAATATTCGGTTGCCTCTTTACAATTTATTATTTCTCGATCTAAAATAGAAGGGAAAGTGCCTAAAAGTATTGATCTAAGATTCGATAAACCAGTAGTGGTATATTAATTAATATGGCTTCAAAAATTATCGCTGGGTTAGATATTGGCAGTTCCAAAATCGGAACAATTATTGCTCAATTTAATCTGGAAGACGCAAAAACAAGCATTATTGGTGTTTCCAGTACGCCATCAGCCGGAATTCGTAAAGGCCAAGTGGTTAATATTGAAGAGGCGACGACAGCGATTATTTCTTCGGTTGAGGCGGCGGAGAGAATGGCTGGTTACAGCGTTTCCAAACTATTGGTTTCGGTTGGCGGCGCGCACATTGCCTCGCAAAATTCCAAAGGCGTTGTTGCGGTGGCCGAACCGGAAGGGGAAATTGGTCCGGAAGATGTCCGCCGCGTGATCGAAGCCGCCAGAGCGATTTCCCTGCCTTCTTCTCGAGAAATTATTCACTGTTTGCCGCGATATTTTACCGTTGATTCACAAGACGGAGTTAAGGATCCTTTGGGAATGAATGGCATTCGTTTAGAAGTGGAAACCCACATTATTTCCGGTTCTTCTACCTCAATTAAAAATTTATCGCGCTGCGTTTCCGAAGTTGGGGCGGATATTGATAGTATGGTTTTCAGCGGTATTGCCTCGGCTCAAGCGGTTTTAACCGAGACTGAAAAAGAATTGGGTGTGGTTTTGGTGGATGTTGGCGGCGGCACGACGAGTCTGGTTATTTATATTGAAGGCGCGCCGTCGTACACCAGCGTTTTGCCGATTGGGGCGAAAAACGTCACCAACGATTTAGCCATTGGTTTAAGATTGTCACTGGAAAACGCGGAAAAATTAAAAATTGCTCTCTCGGATAAATCAATCGAAAAAACCTTACCGGATCAAAGCGAAAAAAAAGAAGAAAAATCAAATGATGAACTTGATTTAGCCTCTTTGGGTATTAACGAAGATACTAAAACCGTTTCGCGAAAAACAATTACCGAAGGGATTATTAAGCCGAGATTGAATGAAATTTTTACCATGGTCGGTTTGGAAATTAAAAAAAGCGGATTTGCTGGAATGACGCCTTCTGGAATCGTTTTGACCGGCGGGGGAGCGCTAACTGTAGGCGCGGTTGATTCTTGTAAAAGAACGCTTTCAATGCCGGTTCGTATCGGGATTCCGACCGGATTAACGGGTTTAGTGGAGGATGTTTTATCGCCGGTTTTTGCCACTGTTTTAGGCCTGATTCTTTACCGATCAAGCATTCAAAAAACAGAAACCACTAAAGTATCGTTGATTAACTTTGAAAGAATTACTGACAAAATTCCCATTGGGGGATTGGCTCATAAAGCGATTGATTTTATTAAATCCCTTTTGCCCTAATTGGCAATCCATGATATAATTTTTTCACACTTCTTAAATTTACCCTGAGAGAAGTCGAAGGGCTGCCCCACAGAAGTTAACTAAATATGGCACTTGTTAAACCAGATGTAGGCAGATTTGCTAAAATTAAAGTTTTGGGTGTTGGGGGTGGTGGAGGAAACGCCATTAATACAATGATTTCCGATGGACAAATTCAGGGTGTTGATTTTGTGGCAATCAATACCGACGCTCAAGCGCTTTTGGCGAATTTAGCCCAGAATAAACTTCAACTGGGTGATAATATAACCCGCGGTTTGGGAGTCGGCGGTAATCCGGAATTAGGCCGGCAGGCAGCCGAAGAGTCAAAAGAAAAAATTGCCCAATTATTAGTGGATACGGATATGGCTTTTATTACCGGAGGAATGGGCGGCGGAACTTGTACCGGTGCTTCGGCCGTTATTGCCGAAATTGCCAGAGAAAAAGGGGCGCTGACAGTTGGCGTCGTGACGAAACCGTTTGCGTTTGAAGGAACCAAAAGAATGGTCGTGGCGGAAGAAGGGATTGAAGCTTTAAAAAGCCGGGTTGATGCTTTGATTGTGATTCCAAATCAAAAACTTCTCGACTCAATTGATAAAAAAATGACTCTCTTGGAAGCTTTTAAGGTAGCGGATAGTGTTTTGGGACAGGGAGTTCAGGGAATTTCGGATATTATCACTCTTCCGGGGTTAATTAACCGCGATTTTGCCGATATTAAAACCATTATGAAAGATGCCGGCAGCGCGTTTATGGGTATCGGAACGGGGATCGGGGATAATCGGGCTCAAGCGGCGGCCAGGGCGGCCATTGCTTCACCCTTGTTGGAAATTTCCATTGACGGAGCGAAAGGAATTTTATTTACGATTACCGGCGGTCCGGATTTAACCATGAGTGAAGTTAATGAAGCGGCTAAATTGATTTCAGAAAAAGCGGATGCCGATGCCAATATTATTTTTGGGGCGACGATTGATGAAAGACTGGTTGATCAAATTAAAGTAAGCGTGATTGCAACGGGTTTTGATGAAGCAAGATTGCGGTTAGCCAATTTAGTCGCTCCTCGATTAACAACGGTGGCAGAAACAATTTCTTCATCAACCCAAGAGCAACAAGGGCAAGAAGAAAAAACAATCTCTACGCCTTCTGACAATAATGCCATTCCTTCGGAAGAAATGGGAGAAGAATTCGAGATACCGGCATTTCTGAGGCAAGGTCGATAAAGATACACCCAAAAGTTTAAGTTTGCGCTCCCACGTTCCCACTTGACAAGTGGGAACACAGAAGAAGATACTGGATTAGAAATACTATATATGATCAATCCGTCTTTTGTAACCGGCAGCTATTATCATATTTATAATCGTGGAGTAGAAAAAAGAGATATTTTTCTTGACCGATGGGACTATTTACGTTTTTTAGAAACACTAGATTATTATAGGAAAGAACCTCAATCGATGAAGCTTTCAGATTTTAGAAGAGGAATGATTAAATTAAGAAAGATTGAACAACAAATTGATATTGTCCGATTTTTCTGCTATTCATTAATTCCTAATCACTTCCATTTGTTGCTACAACAGCTTAAAGAGGGTGGAATCACCCGATTTATGAGAAAAGTATTAGATAGTTATACAAGATATTTTAACACCAAATATGAGAGAGTTGGGCCTTTGTATCAAGGTAGTTTTAAAGCAAGAATAATAGAAAATGATGAATATCTTTTACAATTATCCAAATATATTCATCGAAACTCTTTCCCACTTAAGATGTGGGAAGGTAAAGTTTATCCTTATTCTTCATATAATTATTATCTTTCTAAACAATCTCATCCTTTTTGTGACAAGGAATTTATTTTGTCATACTTCTCTAAAAATAATTTAAAGCTTGGATATAAGGAATTTGTTGAAGGGGGAGACGTCGATGATCCTACGGCATATTCTTTACTTATCGACCCCGATGATTAAAATCTAAAGTCTACGTTCCCACTTGACAAGTGTGTGAAATGGGATGATTTGATTTTTGCATAGATTCTGGATCACTTTCAGTGTAAACGAGTCCAGAATGACATAGGGTCGCTACGCTAGATTCCTCCCTGTAAGCTTCGTTTTGATTGTTATATAATACTTCCATGGCTTTTAAACCCGTTGATCCAAAAATAAATTTTGTGGAGATGGAAAATAAACTCCTGAAAGAATGGGAAAAAAATGGATTGCTGAAAAAATATCTCCACAAGAATGATTCTTCAACCAAGAAATTCTCTTTCCTGGATGGACCGATAACTGCCAATAACCCAATGGGTGTTCATCATGCTTGGGGAAGAACGTATAAGGATTTATGGCAGAGATTTTTTAATATGCGCGGATATAAACAAAGATTCCAAAACGGTTTTGACAATCAAGGGTTGTGGGTCGAAGTCGAAGTCGAAAAAGCGTTGGGATTTAAGTCAAAAAAAGATATTGAGAAATACGGAATTGATAAATTCGTAGAAAAATGTAAAGAACACACCCTAAAATTTGCCGCTATCCAAACCGAGCAGTCAAAAAGATTAGGCTATTTTATGGATTGGGATAATTCCTACTACACAATGTCTGATGAAAATAATTATATGATTTGGCACTTCCTTCGTCAGTGTCACGAAAATGGTTGGTTGTATAAAGGTAGAGACAGCGTTCCCTGGTGTCCGCGTTGCGGCACGGCTATTTCTCAACACGAGATTTTAACAGAAGAATATAAAGAAATAACCCATACTTCCGTTTATTTTAAGTGTCACCGTTTAAATTCTGATCATCCATCCGCATTTTTGGTCTGGACGACCACTCCCTGGACAATTCCGGCCGATATTGCTTTAGCGGTTAACCCGACCTTTACCTATGGGGAATTTGAAGTAGAAGGAGAGAAAGAAACTTTAATCTTGGCAAAAGATCTGGCACCGAAAGTGTTTGGAATCAGGGAAATCAGGTTAATCAGGGAAATCAGGGGAATTGAGTTGGCAGGAGAACATTATACGGCGCCGTTTGACGACCTACCGATTAATATTCAGGCAAAAAAAGATTATCCGGAAACTTATCATCTTGTTTTTTTGGAAAAGGATTTAGTGACGGCCGAAGAAGGTACGGGTATTGTTCATATCGTTCCCGGCGCCGGTACGGAGGATTTCCAACTTGGCGTAAGAGAGAAACTACCAATTGTGGAGGTAATAGATGAAGCCGCAAACTATGTTGATGGTTATGGAGATTTAACCGGTAAAAATGCTAAAGACGACCCGGGATTGATATTTGGTTTTCTGAAAGAAAAAGATAACGGGAAATTTTTATTTAAACTTGAAAAATATACTCATCGTTATCCCCAGTGTTGGCGATGTAAAACCGAATTGGTTTGGCGGGTGGTTGATGAATGGTATATAAAAATGGATCCGCTGCGTGATCCGATGCGAAAAGTGGTTGAAAAAATCACCTGGATTCCTTCTTGGGGCAAGGATCAGGAACTTGATTGGATAAAAAATATGCACGATTGGTTAATTTCCAAAAAAAGATATTGGGGACTGGCTTTACCCATTTGGGAGTGCGAATGCGGATATTTCGAGGTAATCGGCAGTAAGAAAGAGCTAAAAGAAAAGACCGTTGAGCCCTTCGCTGATGCTCAGGGTAAAGGATTTTGGGATCATTCACCACATCGTCCTTGGGTCGATAAAGTTAAAATAAAATGTCCGAAGTGTGGAAAATTAATGAACCGAATTAAAGACGTGGGAAATCCCTGGCTTGATGCCGGAATTGTGCCTTTCTCAACTTTGCCGAAAGATTGGTTTCCGGCCGATTTTGTGACCGAATCCTTTCCGGGACAGTTTAAGAACTGGTTTTATTCATTATTAGTGATGTCAACGGTTATGGAAGACACCAATCCTTTTAAGTCGTTATTCGGCTATGCCACCGTGATGGACGAAAAGGGTGAAGAGATGCACAAAAGTAAGGGGAACGCGATCTGGTTTGATGAGGCAGCCGAAAAAATCGGGGTGGATGTGATGCGGTGGATGTACGTGACGCAAAATCCCGAAATCAATTTAAATTTTGGTTATCATGTGGCCGATGAAACCAGAAGGAAATTTCACTTGATTCTCTGGAACATATACAATTTCTTTGTTACCTATGCAAATATTGACCAGTGGGAAGTGGGAGGTGAGAAGCGGGAAGCGAGAAACATTTTGGATAGATGGATAATGGCGAGATTGAATGAACTGGTAAAGACTGTGACCGAATCGTTAGAAAAATATGACGCCTATACCGCCAGTCATGCGATTGAAGATTTCGTCTCGGATTTGTCAACTTGGTATATTCGTAGATCACGGGATCGGATCGGTCCATCGACAGCAAATCAGGAAGACAAGGATTCATGCTACGAAACTCTTTGGGAAGTCTTGGTTAGTCTGGCACGGCTGTTAGGGCCGTTTACACCTTTCTTGGCGGAGGATATTTATCGAAATTTAACGAAAGAGGAATCGGTTCATCTGTCTGATTGGCCTGCGGTGGGGAAAATCGATATGGGGTTGGTGCGGGAGATGAGGATGGTGAGGGAAATATGCGAGATGGGACACGCAAAAAGAAAAGAGGCAGGAATTAAGGTGAGACAACCCTTACAAAAATTGAAGTTGGAAGTGGCCCGCCTTGCGGCGAGGCAGGGAAACGAGAAGTTAGATAATGAATTATTGAAATTGATCGAAGATGAATTGAACGTAAAGAAGGTAGAAGTTTTACAAGGAAAGGGTGAGCTGAAAGTTGAGTTGGACACAAATATAAACGAAGAACTGAAGATTGAGGGCGAGGTTAGAGATCTGATTCGGCAAATTCAAGAGTTGAGGAAAACTGCCGGCTGTTTACTAGACGAAAAAGTCATTGTATATATTCCAAATGTACAAAAAGCTTTTGAAGATTTTATTAAGAAACAAACATTGGCTTCGGAGATTCATGAAGGCGAGACTCTTTCGATCAAACGTTTGAACGAATGAAATATTTCAAAAATTTTGATTTTGTCATTCTCTTCTCGATTTTGATAGTTTCCACTTTTGGTTTAGTAATGGTATGGAGTTTAACTCCCTCGCTTTTTAACCAGCAATTGGTTTTTCTATTGGTCGGCTTATTACTTTTTTTCATTGTTTCCGGATTTGATATTAGAATTTTTCAAAATTTTAGTAAAATTATCTATCTATTTTCCATTTTTTTCCTTTTTCTAACTTTTATTTTAGGTGAAGTCACGAGGGGTTCGATTCGCTGGATACCGATTGGTAATTACTCGATTCAGCCGTCGGAGATGGTCAAACCATTACTGATTATTTTTTTTGCTTCGTTAATCGCCGGATGGGACAAGCTAAAAATTCCTCATTTAGCAGCGATTTTTTTATTGGCACTCATCCCTCTTGTTTTAATCTTTAAACAGCCGGATTTAGGCAGCAGTTTAATTATTGCGGCGGTTTTGACCGGCATTTTACTTGGAGGAGGAATCACGAAAAAACCAATCGCCGGTTTTTTTGTTCTGATATTGATGATTATTCCTGCTTTTTGGTTTTTTCTTCATGATTACCAAAAAAGCCGTTTTTTGAGTTTTCTAAATCCTTATAACGATCCTCTTGGTTCGGGATATAACTTGATTCAGGCGGTTATTGCCGTTGGTTCCGGTGAATTATTCGGCCGGGGTCTGGGAAGGGGAACCCAATCGCATTTGGCTTTTTTGCCGGAAAGGCACACGGATTTTATGTTTGCGTCTTTAAGCGAAGAATTTGGGTTGGTGGGTGCAGCAATTGTCATAATGTGTTATCTGATTCTTTTGTTTCGCGTTCTTAAACATGCCCAAAATAGTCATTCAAAATTTGCGAGTCTTGTTTGCTTAGGCGTTTTTTCCATGCTTTTTTTCCAGATTTTCGTCAATATCGGGATGAATATGGGAATAATGCCGATTACCGGAATTCCGCTTCCGTTCGTTTCCTATGGCGGATCGTCGGCTTTAGCAACAATGATTTGTTTCGGTTTGGTAGAAGCCGCCGGAAAATTTGAGAAAAATCAAGAGGTGGTTGAAATCAAGTAACATTATTTGATATAATCCATAAAATGAAATACGCGGTGATTAAAAATGGCGGCCGTCAATATAAAGTTTTCGAAGGAGAAGACCTTTTGGTAGACAATTTATCCTTAGAAGAAGGCAAGGAAGTCGATTTTGATCAGGTATTGCTATTGGTTGATGAAGACAAAATAAAAATTGGTCAACCAATAATCGAAAAAACGGTTGTTAAGGCAAAAGTTAAAGGAGCGGTTAAGGGTCAAAAAGTCAGAACCGCGAAATTTAAAGCAAAATCAAGATACCATAAAGTTGTTGGTTATAGGCATTCTTATACCCAAGTTACGATAGAAAAGATTTCTTCTGTTTGATTTAATTCCTCTTGACCCCCAGTAGAACACTAAAAATAAATCGTTTATTTTCAGGGCTTGACTCGCGTGAAAAAATGGCTTAAACTCTTTTTAAGATGTCAAAAACAAAAGCAGGCGGAAAAGTCAGTCAAAAAACCAATCGCGTCGGCCGCCGTTTAGGCTTAAAAATTTCTGGTGGTCAAAAAGTTAAAAACGGCATGATTTTGGTTCGGCAAAAAGGGACAAAATATCATCCGGGAGAAGGCGTCGGTATGGGTCGTGATTATACGATTTTTGCCCTTAAGGAAGGGTCGGTAGTTTTCAAAAAGAATAAAAGTGATGTTTTTGTTAATGTCATTTAAAAATGGCAGAAAATCAACAGGTTATTCAGCTTGATATAAACGAATTGCAGGGCAATCCTCTTCAACCGCGAGGCGTGATTACTCCGGAATCGTTAGTTGATTTAGTTGACTCAATTAAACAGCACGGAATTTTAGAACCTCTGGTTGTTGCTAAAACACCGGCCGGATATCAACTAGTTGCCGGTGAACGGCGATGGCGGGCAGCCAAGATTGCCGGATTAGCTTACGTACCGGTAATTATTAAGGAAACCACACCCCGAGGGATGTTGGAAATGGCCATTGTGGAAAATGTTCAGCGGGTTGATTTGAATCCGATTGAGAGGGCTAAAGCGTTTCAAAGATTAATTGAGGAATTTAGTTTAGGAACGTCGGAAATTTCCCGCCGCATTGGTAAAAGCCAGGCCTATGTTTCCAACTCATTGCGTATCCTGACATTGCCGGATGCTTTGAAAGACGGTTTATTGTCGGGTTTAATCAGCGAAGGTCATGCTAGAGCATTAGCCGCGATTGAGGATCCAAGGGTAATGATTGAAGCTTATAAGATAATTTTGAAGGAAGCCGCTTCGGTGAGACGTGCGGAAGATATCGCCCGAAGAATGAAATACAGTGTTGGCGAGGAGGCCAAGAGAAACAAAGTTCAAGTTTTTTTGGTTCACGAGGAAGCGGATCGGATGAGAAACGAAATGGAAAAAAAGCTGGTGGATGATGGGGCGAAAGCAAAAGTTAAAATTACCCGGTCAAGGGCAGAAACAAAAATAACATTCACTTTGAAGGGCGGGTTGGAAGATACCGACGGAACGCTTCTGAAAATTTACAAAGCAGTTTGCAAAGAATAGTGTTTAACTAAACCAAAGTCGCTTACAGGCCAAACTCTCCACCACGCTTTTCCGATAATGGCATTTCTTTTGATCGGACCAAATTCTCGGCCATCACGGGAGTATGTTCGATTATCACCCATCACCAAATATTCTTCACTTTCTAAAGTTTTTGTTTCTCCTTCATGTAACGCCGAGCTGCCCATGGTAACGATGTCTGAAGACAAAAAAGGTTCAGCAATAATCGATTCATCAACAAATATTTGATTATTAAGGAGGCGGATTCTATCATTTGGTAAACCAATAATTCTTTTAATATATTCGCAATTTTGTTCAGAGCACGGTTCGGAAGAAGGCGCCTTAAGGACTACCACGTCAAATCTTTGGGGAAGATTGAAGCGGTAAGAAATTTTATCGGTTAAAATTAAATCTCCATCATGGAAATTGGGGAACATTGAACTTCCTTTAACCACATGAACTTGGAATAAAAACAAATAGCAAACAACAAATAGGGAAAGGGCTAAAACAATAGTTTGAATAATATCAAGAAAAAATCCGCCAATTCGTTTAGTTAATTCATTCATAATCTTTAATAAATTTTACCGTATTTGGTATAATGGAAGCAAGAAGGAAAAGTTAAGAAGCTTGTGCGGCCCAGTTGGTTTACCCGCACCCGCACAAATTTTATTGGGTACGTAGCTCAGCGGCTGGAGCGCCTGATTCACATTCAGGAGGCCGAAGGTTCAAGTCCTTCCGTACCCACCTTTAAGGTGAACTAGGTTCACACCTTTCGTTTTATTCAAAAAATTTGTCTTTTAAATTTTCCAGCGATTTTGCATAGTTAACTTGATCCATGACAAATTCCTGATATTTTGCTGGAGTTTGGAATGATGAAAGAATTAATTCCTTTTGAGCAGTCGTAGGTTTTTCTAATAATTCTTTCAATGAAGACCATTGATAATTTATTATTTCCTCGGGTTTAATTAAAAAAGAAACAACAGGGTTTAAGTGGACATATCGAGAAACCTGAAGTAGCTGTTCAGTTGTATCGATGCGAACTGCCTTAAATGGACCTCCAAACAAACTTCCGTCACGGTTATCTCTTGTATTAAAATATTTAGTATAGCTATTTGTAAATTTACTCAAAAAAATAGAAATTCCTTGATCGGTTAATTGCTCAAGAAGGAAATGGAAATGATTAGGCATTAAACATTCGCAGAGTATTTCGACAATTTTTGGTAATTTATCAATATCTTTTAGAATTTGTTGCTTTTGATCGATTGGGAGATTAAGAAAATCTGAAAATTTAAGTTCTGGATTGTGTTGATAGAAATTAATTGCTCCAATTGCTCTTTGATAGTCATAAACATCATGAAAGATTTGACGATGTTCAACACCTCGATTAAAAACATGATAAATTTCACCTGTAGCTAAAATTGGATTTCTCCCTGGCATAATTATTACTATAAAATAATTAAATAAGAATGTAAAGTAGGAGGTGCGAACGTAATTCACCTTTAAGGTGTGAACGTAGTTATAAAAAAAGAGCTCCGGAAGAGATGATGGTGGCACAGGTTTGGTAACCTTGTGTTTTCATCTCCGCCGGAGCTGACGAACGCCATTCATTTTCCCGGATTCACCGAGTCAGCTTACAAGGCCCAGAACCTTGTGCCGACAAATACCGGATTTGTACAGAGGCATGTTACCTCCTATTTAGACCGGTTGTGACCAACGATTAGAGAGTTGTCGCTGTAAATATTACCGTAACTGTTTGACGCATCACGCAAGGTGATTTACCTTGATCAGATACAACAGCTCGACGGCGTAAAACGAAGACAACTCCCGACGAATCCGATCCCGAACAAAACTAGACAGGCCCAAGACGGCTCCATCCTAAATGACAACCGAGGGAGTTGGAGTCGGCTCGGGGTACCATGACCTGACAGGGATTCGCTTGGCACTGGCGATTGGCAACCTTGCCGAGCCAGGAAATCAGGAAGATTTCTACTGCCATACTACCTCCTTTTGGTCTTTACCCGAGCCATGTCGATTGTGACTCAGGGGGATTCCACCACAAAAACCCTCCCGAGTCTGAGCAGGATCCCGCCGGACGGGATCCAAGGAAAAGGCGAGATCAGCATCACAGCCCAACCATAAGCTCCGCCGAACCCAAACCTTCCCCTTTACGGCACACACCGTGATACCCAACATGCGCGTGAAATTGTGGAGCTAACACCCAAGAACGTGACCCCTCAGTAACGTGTACTCTCCGTGTGCCGTAGTGGTGTAGGCTAACAGTCCAGGCAGGGTGAATTGAATCTCCATACTGTCTGACTGTTTGCTGTCAATTAGTTAAGAACCTCCTTTTTCAAACTGCATCACCAATTTGTGATTCGTAAGAAAAGATTATATCAAATGGTGATAGCTTGTCAAGGGCGCGGGGAAAAAGAAGATCCTTCACTTCGTTCAGGATGACGATTAGTTTTTGGAAAGAAGATAATTTAGTTCAGTGGAAAGCATTTTTGAGCCAAGGGCATTTATATGAGATTCATAAGATTTAGCTGTCAAAGCTTGATTCAGTTTATCTTGAGCCAGCAAATAAAGCTGACCGTATTCGGGAATCGTTTTTCCCTGCGCACCTTTTATTTTTAACAAACTTTCCATTTGATTAAAAACCGACCGGCTGGATTTTAATTCCGAAGCTAATTTAACGGAATTATATAGAGGCTTGTTTAAATTTTGCGACAGATAAAGCAATTCGCATTGGTCAATAATTTCCTGAATTTTATTTTTAGTGGGAAAATCTTTGGTTAAGATACGAACACCATAAAGAAATTTAATCGCGTCCTCGTATTTTTGTTTATTAAAAAGTAGAAGGAAAGCGGTTTTGTATGTACTGCTGATATTGAGGTCATTCAGTTTGGTTTTAACGCTATTCGAATAATCGTCAGGATAAAGGAAAGTTAGAGGATTATTAGAGGAGAAAGAAAGGAAATGGGACTTGACCTGATTTAAAGTTATCATTCCGGAAATATCGGTCCAAAAATCCTGACCATTTTGATTAATTTGCCCAACAAATAAGCGATAACTTCCCGTTCCTGTTCCGGTAATTTGCACCTGATATTTGCCCGGTAGAGGATCGGGAACAATTCCCATTTTACCTTCAAAACTACCAATCGGTTGATGATTACCATCAAAAATACCAGTGATATTCGCCGGAGAACCCAAGTAAAAAACTAAATAATTGCTTGCCCTGAGCGGAGTCGAAGGGTTAAATTGCTGGGAAGGCAGACCGAGAACTTCCAAGACTTTTTGCAGCGAATCCGGACCGGAAACAATCGTGCTGTGATCGGCGCCATTAATTTCATAGACATTTGCTCCTCCCAGTTGGCTGCTTTTTGCCAAGGCAATTTTATCCCCGGCCCCAAGAATATTATTGTCAGTTGGTTTGCCATCAGGCCAAAGACCTAAAATTTTATCAAGCCAGGTCTGATAGGTAACCGGAATCCATTCAATCACGCTGTTGGGAATATTGCCAACAAAAGCATTGAGGTGTAAAGTGAGATAATCCGGAAGGAAAGAATTTAGATTAATAAGCCAAATATTTTTTTGAGACATTTGATCCAAATTGACTTCCGAATGATCTTTCTTAAGATAATTAAAAGTTGGCAGTAAGTCCTTAATGACGGGAAAAAGTGTTTGAATTTCTTTAGCTTGCGATGGAGAATTTTGCGTCAAATTTCTGCCATAGAGAAAAAGACCGGCGCCGATTCTTTCAAAAGGCCCCAAAAGTTTATCCAATTGACCGCCTTCCCAGGCATAATAAGCCGAAGGCGCACCTTGATGGGGAGAGCTTAAAGTTATTAATTTATCAACCGGATTGCCTGGATTATTCTGCAAATAAGTTCTGCCTACCATTCCTCCAAGACTATGGCCAATTAAATCAACTTTATTATTAGGCGGCGGCTTGACAACATTGGCGATAAAAATTTTTAAATCATCGGAGATTTGGGAAATCGGTTTTGTCCAGTCGTAAAAGAAAAGAAAAAGATTTTGGTTAGGACCATTATCCTCATAACCGGCGTTTTTAAGGGTTTGGATTAAGGGTTCATAAAGGGTAAAACCAAACATTGCTTTCCATTCGCTTTGGGGTTTATTCTGTCCCAAAAGCAAGGCATCAGAATTCCAACTGGAACCCAAGCCGGGCAGGATTACTATTGGGGGTAAGGGTGCAGGCGTTGGTGTAAGGGTGGGTAAGGGAGATTCAAGGGTAGTTACCAGGACATCATCAAAACTTACCTGCGTTACGCTGCCATAATTGTTATAAAATCCAGGCCAAGCCATTAATCCTATTTTTCCATTCAAAATAGGATTGTTAGTTTCAGTTTTAGTGTCGGTGTAATCCAATATGGGGGTTGTGGAGTTATTGATAAAAACCTTTATGTTATTGTTATTTACCTCTACAGATAATGTGTACCAAATTCCAAGACTATTAACGTAATCAGCACTTGCTCCCCACCACTGTGTTAGATCATTTTTGAGCAGGGTAATTTTATCTCCGTAAGTATCCCACCAAGAGCTTATCAGCTTTATTGCATAAGTTTCATTTAAAGAGTGATATCTAAAAAGAATAACTTTATCTAGACCAATATCACCTTTAATTCGTACAGTAAAGCGATAGTTATCCCAGGAATTGTTACCCGCTATAGAATATGTAGATAAATCCTGGGAAGTATCTTTTGTGACTTTTCCAATATATTCTCCATTAATGATATTCCAAGAACCGATATCTCCTAAATGCTCTTCCCAACTCACGGGTTTTCCATCCATTTGACTAACGCCACTAAAATTATCTTCTAGCAGAGTTAGGGCAAAACAATTATGGTAATTAAAAAGTAAAATGATGAAAAATAGAAGAAAAGATTTTAGTATAATTTTCATTACAAATATAACTTAATTTATGTAGAATAATATTGTCAAGAGGCAAATATGAGAATATTCTGATAAAATCCTTATATATGAATATTTTTATTCTTATTTTAAATTATAATAGAAAAAAAGAAACTTTAAAATGTTTAAAATTATTTAACAAACCTGATTATCTAAAAAACATAATTGTTATTGACAATGGTTCGCAGGATAATTCAGTTAATGCGATTTCTGGTAACTATCCCAAAATAAAAATTATTGAAAATAAACAAAACTTAGGATTTTCTAAAGGGATGAACGTAGGAATTAAATATGCTTTAGAAAAAGGTGCAGAAAAGATACTTCTTTTAAATAACGATATTGAATTTACCCCAAAAAGCTTTAGAGCTTTGATAAACAGCGAGGGAAATATTGTTGGACCGGTACTTCAATTTGAGAGGAACGGGGAGACCGTTTATGATTTTGGGGGTCATTTTAATAAATTTACGGGAAGGACTTATCATGAAGAAACGACAGTAAGAAACAAAATAAAAGCAAGAAATCTTGATTATGTTTCTGGTGCTGTAATTTTAATTAAGCGGGAAGTTTTTGAAAAGATAGGATTGTTTGATGAAAGATTTTTTTTATATTACGAAGATGCTGATTTTTGTTATCGAGCAAAGAAGGCGGGGTTTATTGTCAAATTAGAACCGAAATCAATTTTTTTTCATAAACTTGGTGCAACTTCGGGCCGTAATTCCAAGATTACTCTTTGCCATAATTTACGAAGCAACTTGCTTTTTATAAATAAAAATATTATTTGGTTTAAGAGGCCGATCGCTTGGGGATATTGGGGGCTTTTGGTAATTAAGGTAATTTGCAACCAACTTTTGGCATCTTTCCGCGATTGATGTAAAATCTACCTGATGCTTTCTGTTGTAATTCTTACTAAAAATGAGGAAAGGAATATTGAGGAATGCCTGGAATCAGTTAAATGGGCGGATGAGATTGTGCTGGTGGATGATTGTTCCGACGATAAAACCTTGGAGATAGTCAGAAGCGAGATGCGGGAAGCGGGATGCGAGAAAATAAAAATTTTTTCAAGATCACTTGATGGGGATTTTGCCAGGCAGAGAAATTTTGGATTGGAAAAGGCGAAAGGGGACTGGATTTTATTTGTGGATGCGGATGAAAGAGTTTCACCTGAATTGAGAAGAGAAATTGAATCAGTTACTTCCTATAAATCTCCCTTAGTTACGGGTTTTTATTTAAAACGGCTGGATATGATCTGGGGTAGGGAATTAAAGCATGGAGAAGCGGGAAGTGTGAAATTATTGAGACTAGGAAGAAAAGAGGCGGGGAAATGGGAAGGAAAAGTCCACGAAAGATGGGAAATAGGCGTAAAGGATTTGGGAGAATTGGAAAATCCTTTAGTGCATCTCCCCCACCCCACCATGACGGAATTTCTGGAAGAGGTTAATTTTTATTCCACTTTACGGGCGAAAGAATTATATGATCAAGGCAAAAAGACAAATTTGCTGGAAATTATTTGTTTTCCGTTAGGAAAGTTTTTTCAAAACTGGATTTTCCGGTTGGGATTTATGGATGGAATGCCGGGATTTGCGGTTGCCTTATTAATGAGTTTTCATTCATTTTTAGTCAGGTCTAAATTATATTTATTATGGAAGCAGGGAAAATGAGGGTGTTGAGGGTAGGGTGGGTTATATGGGTTTTATTAGTAATGGGAAAATATATTCTAATGCTCGGGGAAAGGGGCGGATTATGGTAGAGTTGGGAATAATTTTAGGAATCTATGGATATTTGGTCTTCTCATTAGGAATTTTGGGAAGATTAGGAAAAGTAGAAATTTTTTTAATAACAATCCCCTTTTTAGTTTATGGTTTATTTAGGATAATCAGGGTGATTAGGGAAATCGGGGAAATCAGGGTTATCACCGAAATTAAAAAAGATAAATTAATAATAGTAATACTCGGTTTACTTGGAATTCAGATTTTAATAAACTTCCTGGGCGCGATTTCACCGGAACTTTCTTTTGACGCTCTTTGGTATCACTTAACTTCGGCGAGATTATATATTGAACATCACCAGATTTTTTCTTTCCCGGGCTGGCTTATGTGGCCGGCCAATCTCCCCCGTTTAACGGAAATGTATTACACGGCGGCTCTGCTTTTTTCCAACGAAATTGCCGCTAAACTAATTCATTTCTTCTTTGGGTTATTAGGGCTTTTGGCGTTATTTGGTTTGTTAAGGAGATATTTAACCTTAAGATTTGCTTTGTTGGGAGTTCTGACTTTCTATACGATGCTGATTGTTGGTTGGCAATCAACGACGACCTATGTTGATTTGGCCCGAACCTTTTTTGAAATTTTGGCCCTGGATTTATTTTTAAGATGGAACGAGACCAAGAAAGATGTCTGGTTATGGGAATCAGCGGTAATGGTGGGGTTGGTAATGGCGACTAAGATTTTAGCATTGGGGACATTGGGGGCTTTTGGAATTTTAATATTTTTATTAAAGGAAGAAGGGATAGTTGGGATTGTTGGGAGAGCAGGGAAATTTATCGGATTAGCTTTATTAATCGTTAGCCCCTGGTTCCTGTTTTCTTTCGGCTGCACTGGTTCGTCTGGACCATCGCTTCTACCTAATATTGTGGATCTTATTAAAAATTTTATAACCGCTCCTTTTTTTCTTTGGCAGGCAACCTTAAAACCCGATGATATTATTTCACCAATTTATCTGATCTTTTTACCATTGGTATTAATTTTTATTTGGAAACAATCTGCTCCTATCAAAATTACGGCGTTATATTTTTTGCTCGCAATTTTCTTGGCACCGACCCAATCGAACCGTTATCTTCTTCCCTATTTACCAGCTTTAACCTTAGTAACTTTTTCCATATTAGAAAAACAGAAAGATAAATTAGTCTTATTCGTCTCATTGGTCATATTTACTGCTGGATTAAACATGGGAAGCAGAATGTTAGCGGCCAGAAAATTTGTTCCTTACTTATTGGGAAAAGAAACGAAAACCGAATTTTTAAACCGTAATTTAAACTTTTCTTATGGAGATTTTTATGATGTTGACGGCTGGTTTAAAAACAATATTCAAAAAGACGATCTGGTTTTGGTTTATGGAATTCATAATCTATACTATTTAGATTTTCCTTATGTTCACGAATCGTGGGCTAAGCCTGGCACCAGTTTTACTCATATTTTGGTGGGAAACAATGAAAAATTGCCGGCAAAGTTTGGAAACAAAATATTGCTTTATCAAAATTCTCAAACAAAAGTTAAGGTATATTTATTTGGAGGAAAAATATGAACAAAAAATATATTGCTATTTTGAGCGAAGCGAAAAACAAGGTTCTTGCTGAAAGCAAGGTTCTTATATTGCTATACCTTTATCTTTTTCTATTTCCACTTGGACAGTTGTTACGGATTCCGCCACAGTCAACGCAACTTTCGCTGGTTCATTTTTACTTAACGGATGTGATCGTAGGACTAGTAGGGGTGATGTGGGTGATGAGGAGGATAAGGGAAAAAAGAGGAGTTTCAACCTCTTTGACCAAACCGATATTAATTTTTTTTGGTTTAGGCCTATTTTCTTTGCTGGTTAATTATTCTTCTTTAACCACGAAGCAATTTGGAATTTCTTTTCTTTATCTTTTCCGATGGATAGTTTACGCCGGACTATATTTTGTTGTCAGGGATATTGGGAAAGTATCGGGGAAAATCAGGGTGATAAGTGGATTGATAGCAGCCGGAGTTGTTTGCGGAATTTTGGGCTTGGTTCAGTATATTTTTCTGCCCGATACCCGTTTCTTGGCCCAATTCGGATGGGACCCGCACTATTATCGGTTGATTGGCACATTTCTTGATCCGGGATTTTTGGGAATAATTCTTGTTTTAACCTTAATTTTATTAACGGAAAAAATTTGGCAGGATAAAAAGAAAATTCTGATCATTGTCTGGATCATTACATACGTGGCATTGGCCTTAACATATTCAAGAGCTAGTTATTTAGGGTTTTTAGGGGGTTTGGGAATGTTAGGGTTAATTAAAAAGAAACCAAGGTTTATTTTTAAAATCGTTGGATTACTGTTTATTACATTATTAATTTTACCAAGACCTGGCGGAGAGGGGGTAAGACTAGAACGCGACAGCACAATTCGTTACCGAATAATTAATTGGGAACACGCCCTAACGATTTCCCGCGATCACTTATTGTTGGGTGTTGGTTTCAATAGCTACCGCTATGCCCAGGGAAAATATGGATTTATTGAAGAAAGAATCAGCGAAGATTCGGCCCATTCGGCGGCTGGGGTTGATTCGAGTTTATTATTTGTTTTGGCAACCACAGGAGTTTTAGGATTGTTAGGGTATTTGGGGATTTTGAGGGTTGCTTGGCGGGAAGGAGATATAATTATCCGTTCCAGTTTAATTGCTTTGCTTATTCACTCCTGCTTTACCAATACGCTTTTTTATCCGTGGATAATGGGATGGTGGTGGATTTTGCTTGGAATAAATGAAAAATCCCGAGGTGCGAAGCTAGATCACCTTTAAGGTGTGAACGTAGATTAAAAAAAGAAACTCAATTAGAAGAATAATTAATAGTTAAATCCTTTTCGGTTTGGTTACCCGCTTGATCAGTTGCCACAATTTTTAAAGCATTATCGCCTTCATTCAGAGTAAAAGTATAAGAAAAATTACCGTCTTTTCCCATGATAGCCAAGTGATCATTAAGCGAAATCGTGCAATCGGGGTCGGTTTTGCCAGAGATTGACAAATTGCGCTGATTTGAACCGCTAAATTGCGAATTATCCGCCGGTTTATCGATAATTAGTGTAGGCAGAGTGGTTTTAAGAAGAATGTTCAGAGTATCCGAAGGCTGGCTTTTTCCCCCGGAAGAATTAATTGCTTGAGAATAAAAAGTATTGTTGCCTTCATTAAGTTGAATATTTTGTGCCTGGAAAGACCCATTATTAACCGGAACGGTCGTATATAAAGCGTTGTTAAGGAAAATTTCCACTTGGGTTTTGTCAGAGGACATACCGGAAAAAGAAATAGAAGCGCTATTGGTTGCTTGGGGAACGGAATTAAGAACCGGCGCCGATAACGGTAAACTATTTTCCGTGACCGACGAATTTTGTTTTGAAGAAAAAACAAAAGCGAGTTTTGTTAATAACGGAATACCAAAAATAACCAAGCAAATGAGAAAAATAACGGACAAACCACCATAAATAAATATTTGCCGGCGGCTTCGGGTTTCTTCTTTTCGAGCCAAACGGGAATAAAATCTTTTCATCTGAGCCAACGGTGGGAATTGAACCCACGACCTGCTGTTTACGAAACAGCTGCTCTACCACTGAGCTACATTGGCTGGAGCGGTAGACCGGACTCGAACCGGCGACCTTCTCCTTGGGAAGGAGACATTCTACCACTGAACTACTACCGCATTGTTACACGGTAATTATATCAGATCTGTAGTTTACCTTGGTAAAACCAAAACATTGCCCGGATGAATTATTCCCGGATTAACCAATTTATTGGTTTTGGCAATTTCCACCCATTTATAGCCGTCGCCATAAGCCCTAACTGCGATTTTCCAAAGACTATCGCCTCGAATAACGGTATAATTATCACTCGTAATTTGTGTTGTACCTTGGATAGTTGTCGTATTGGTGGAAATCAATGTTTTTTCAGCAACCGCCGGAATCACCAATTTTTGGTCAACAGTAATCACGTTCGGATTAGTTAAATTATTGGCTTTAGCAATATCAACCCAATTGTAGCCGGAACCATAATATTGAATTGCAATATCCCACAATCTTTCACCGGTCTTAACCTGATGAACTTGAGGCAATTCTTTCAACGATTGATTGCCTTGCTGTTCTTCGGAAACACTTAAGTTGCTTTCAGGATTGTTTGCGGATCGCGAGTGAAGATAATTAAAGATTAGAACGCCAATTATAATAACAACCAAGGCTCCCAAAATAGTATTAATTGTCTGTTCCGATTTTTTAAGATTTTTTAAAAACGATTTTAATGTCATTTGCCCAATATCACCTCCTTTGGGCAGAAGATGCGGACCCGGCCGGGCTCGAACCGGTAATTTTCGCCGTGACAGGGCGATGTGTTAACCATTACACTACGGATCCTTGCGCCTAAAATATAGCATACGCTTGAGGAAGAATCAATCTTTTGATAGCATATTGTTATAATGATAGACTGCTATAATGAAAAAAACTTTTACTAATCAGGAAATTGCCGAATTGCTTCGAGAGATTGCTGCCGCCTATATTGTTAAAAATGAAGACCGATTTAAAATCATGGCTTATGAAAATGCCGCTGCCAGTATCGAGCACGCCACCAGCGACGTAAAGGATCTTTGGGACGACCGTAAATTAGACCAATTGGCTGGAGTTGGTCCCAACATTGCTTCTTACCTGGACGAGCTATTTAAGACTGGTAAGGTCACTCATTTTGACGAAGTTAAAAAAGATCTACCTAAAGCGATGTTTGTTTTGCTTGCCATTCCAGGAATAGGGCCGAAAACAGCGTATCAATTGGCCGGGGAATTAAAGCTAAGACAAGGTAAAGAGATCGTCGACTTGGAAAATATGGGAAAGAAGGGAAAGATAAGGGAAATTGAGGGATTTGGGGAAAAGACTGAAAAAGATATCTTGGAAGGCATTGTGAGGTTTAGGAAAGGCCAGACAAAAGAAAAACGGATGTTATTGCCGGTAGCCGATTCCTTGGCCCACGAAGTATTGGATTATTTGGAACAATGTCCGGCGGTAATTCGGGGAGATGCCCTTGGCAGCTTAAGGCGGATGGTCAGCACCATTGGAGATATTGACATCGCGGTGGAAACAACCGACCCAAAAAAAGTTATTGATTGGTTTACTAGATATCCAAAGGTGAGAAAAGTTCTTGATCAAGGCCAGCAATCATTAGTCAGAGTGATTTTGGATAACGGAAAGCAAATTGATCTTCGGTTGCAAACGCCGGAATCGTATGGGGCAATGCTTCAATATTTTACCGGAAGCAAATCACACAATATTAGCTTACGAGAGTTTGCTTTGAAAAATGAAATGTCACTATCAGAGCATGGAATAAAGATTTTAAGTCAAAAATCAAAATTCAAAGGTCAAAATTACAATTCAAAATTAAAAATTTACCAATTTGAAAAAGAAGAATCATTTTATGATTTTTTGGGGTTAGATTGGATTCCGCCGGAATTGAGAGAGGATCAGGGAGAAATTACGGCTGCGGTGCAGCATCGTCTACCAAAGCTTATTGAACCGAAAGACATAAAAGGCGATTTACATCTTCATTCAGATTTCCCGATCGAGACCAGTCACGATGAAGGAGGGAGCAGTATAGAAGAGATTGTCAGGAAGTGCGAGGGGTTAGGTTATGAGTATGTAGGTTTAAGCGAACATAACCCGAGTATCTCTCAACACCGAGAAAATGAAATTATTACCATAATAAAGAAGAAAAAAGCCTTAATTGATCAAATAAATTACTCTAGTGAAAAAAGAACAAATAATTTACCCATAAAGATATTAAACGGCTTAGAAATTGACATCCAACCAAGCGGAAAATTAGCTCTACCAGAAGGGGCTTTTAAATACCTGGATTATGCCATTGTTTCAATCCATTCCAGTTTTAACTTAAGCCGTGCGAGAATGACAGATCGAGTTCTTAAGGCACTTTCTCACTCAAAAATTAAAATTTTTGGTCATCCTACCGGCCGAATGTTGAATCGGCGGGAGGGCTACGAACTCGACTGGGAGGTAATTTTCGATTTTTGCTTAAAAAATAACAAATGGCTGGAAATAAATTGCTGGCCGGAAAGATTGGATTTACCGGATAATTTAGTTCTTCAAGCAATAAAAAAAGGTGTTAAAATAATTATTAATACCGACAGCCATCAGGTTGATCAATTGAAGATGATGAAGTATGGGGTGGCGGTTGCCCGAAGAGGATGGGCGGAAAAGAATGATATAATCAACACACTAAATTTGAATCGTTTTATGGATGAGTTAGATAAATAAATTATTATATAGATTCCAGGTCAAGCCTGGAATGACGAAAAACGAGAGGAGGTGAAGAGTTAAATATATGATATTTTTACCAATTATTCTTATTTTAATCGTGGCTGGATATTTAGTTTCTGTTTACAATAGCTTGCAGACAACTAAAACAAGGATCAAAGCTTCGATTCAGGAAATCGGCAATCAACTGAAAAGACAAACCGATCTTATTCCTAACTTAATCGAATCGGTTAAAGGCTACATGAAGCATGAGAAGGATATTTTTGACAAGCTTACCGAGGCAAGAAAATCTGTAGCCGGTGCTTTAGAATCCGGACAAGCCCAAAAATTAGTGGACGCGAGTCAAAAATTGCAAACCGCTTTAGGGCCGATTAGAGCCGTTTTTGAATCAACTCCTCAATTGCAAGCCGCTGGTCCGACCGGTCAACTAATGAGTGAACTTACGGATACGGCCGATAAAGTGATGTATTCGCGCCGGACTTTGATTGACCTGACCGCCGATTACAATATCAAGATCGTCACTTTCCCTTCAAACTTTGTCGCCAATATGTTTGGATTTAAGGCTGAACCGGGTTTAATGTTGCCCGAAGAAGAATCAGAAGCTTTGGAAGTTTCTAAAGAAGATTTAACGACTCCTAAAGTTGATCTGGAAAAATGATAAACGTTTACGAGCAGGTAGATCAAAATAAACGACGGAGTTTATTTATTATCGTGATTTTTATCGCGTTTATTGTTTTTGTGACTTGGACATTATCGATGGCGTTTGGTTATGGATTGGATATGGTAGGTTTTGCCTTAATATTTGCCGGCGTAATGAGTTTTGCCAGTTATTGGTACGGCGATAAAATAATTTTGACAATCTCCGGGGCAAAACCGGCCAACCGCAAGGATTTTTTCAATTTTTACACGGTAACGGAAAATCTTTGTCTGGGAGCCGATATGCCAATGCCTAAATTATTTGTGATTGACGATACAGCGCCTAACGCTTTTGCCACCGGCCGTGATCCACAACATGCAGTTGTTTGCGCTACCACCGGTTTGCTAAGCAAGCTAAGCCGGACGGAACTGGAAGGGGTAGTTGCCCACGAATTATCCCATGTTAGAAATTACGATACGCGATTAATGGCAATTGTCGCGATCCTGGTTGGAATGTTAGCTTTACTAGCGGACTGGTTAATCAGGGGATCATTGTTTAGGGGTAATCGGGATAATCGGGAAGAGAGGGGAAATATGGGAGCAATTCTTTTTTTAATCGGAATAATTCTAGCAATACTTTCGCCGATTATCGCTCAATTAATACAACTGGCGATTTCCAGAAGAAGAGAGTTTTTAGCCGATGCCTCCGGGGTCTTGATTACTAAATATCCGGAAGGGTTAATATCCGCTTTGGAAAAGATTTCCGCTGATCAAGAACCTTTGGAAGCAGCCAATCGGGCCACGGCTCATTTATATATTGTTAATCCGTTTAAAGGAAAAAACATTTCCAGTTTATTTAATACTCATCCGCCCATTCAGGAAAGAATTAAAGCCTTAAAAGAAATGGAATAAAATGTTAACCGAAGAACAAATTAAACACGTCGCGAAATTAGCTAAATTAGAGATTTCCGATGCTGAAGTCGAAAAATTTCAAAAACAACTTTCGGAGGTTTTTGATTATTTTAATATTCTGGAGGAAGTTAACACGAGTGGAATTGAGCCAACCAGCCACGTGACAGGTTTAACTAATGTTTTTCGAACTGACAAGGTTAGACCTTGTCAAACACAAAAAGAAGCGTTGTTGGGAGCTGCCCAAAAGGAAAAAGATATGTTTAAAGTTAAACGGTTGATAGAATAACGAAGGTGTGAACGTAATTCACCTTTAAGGTGTGAACGTAGTTTATGAAACTTAATGAATTAACAATGTATAAATATGAAGTTAAATGAATTAACGATAAAAGAAGCCAGGGAAGGATTAAAAAAAAAGCAATTCTCCTGTTTGGAGTTAGTAAAATCCTGTTTGGAACAGATAAATAAAACTAATTCTAAATTAAACAGTTTTATTACGGTTTGCGAGGAAGAAGCAACAGAAAAAGCGGTAGAAATAGATAGGGGATTTAGGGAAAGAAAACCTTTATTGGGAATACCGATTGCCTTAAAAGATCTTTATTGCACAAAAGGAATTAAGACAACCGCCGGTTCAAAAGTTTTAGAAAATTATATTCCGGTTTACGATGCGACCGTGGTTGACAAATTAAAAAATGCTGGGGCAATTATTATTGGCAAAACCAATTGCGACGCATGGGCTCATGGAGCTTCAGGAGAAAATTCTGATTTTGGTCCAACGCGCAATCCCTGGAATTTGGAACGAACCCCCGGCGGTTCTTCCAGTGGATCAGCCGTTGCCGCGGCCGCAGATGAATGTCTGGCAGCGATGGGAACCGATACCGGCGGTTCAGTCCGTTTGCCGGCTTCTTTTTGCAATGTCGTTGGTTTAAAACCAACTTATGGTCGAGTTTCACGATATGGGGTAGTGGCGATGGCTTCTTCTTTAGATTGTATGGGACATCTGACAAAAACGGTTGAAGACAGCGCTTTAATTTTAGGAGTAACGGCTGGTTTTGATCCCAAGGATGCCACGAGTTCCAATAAGCCTGTAGAAGATTACTTGGAAGGAATTAGAGGGAATAGGGGGACAAGAAGGATTAGAATCGGCTTGCCGAAAGAATATTTTGGTGAAGGACTAGACGCGAGAATAAAAGAGAAAATCTTGGGGGCTTTAGGGGTTTTGGAGGATTTGGGGGCTAAGATTATCGAGGTTTCCTTGCCGCATACAAAATACGCACTAGCCGCTTATTATATTATTCAGCCGGCGGAAGTATCGTCAAACTTGGCCAGATACGACGGGATAAGATTTGGAAATGATCGGGATAAATTTGGCGATGAAGCCAAAAGGCGAATAATGCTAGGGACTTATATTTTGTCGGCTGGTTATTACGATGCATATTATCTTAAGGCCATGAAAGTGAGAACCTTAATTAAAAGGGATTTTAATGAGGTTTTTAAAAAGGTTGATGTTTTGATTTCTCCTGTTTCTCCTAATCCGCCTTTTAAACTTGGTGAAAAAGTTAATGACCCAATGCAAATGTATTTGGCTGATATTTATACGGTAACCGCCAATTTGGCCGGAATTCCGGGTTTATCCATCCCTGCTGGTTTCGTTGACGGTTTGCCGGTAGGAATGCAAATCTTAGGACCGCAGTTTTCTGAAAAAATGCTTTTCCAAGTTGGAAAAATATATGAACAATCCACTCATTGAGATTCTAAAAATTAAAAATTTTCAAAAAATCTGGGGTTCGCAGATTTTTTCTCAAGTGACCTTACAAATGATTAATTTTATTATTATTATTAATATTTTTGAGCGGACGCACTCCACCACTTCTGTTTCTTTAGTCTGGATTTTTTATTCCTTACCAGCCATTATTTTAGGTCCATTTAGCGGCGCTTTGGTGGACATGATTTCTAGGAAGAAAACGTTAATAATAACCACGCTTCTCAATAGCGTTGTGGTGTTGGGCTTTCTTCTTATTGGTAATAAAATTTATGCGGTCTATGCTATTATTTTTCTATATTCAATTATCAATCAACTTTACTTTCCGGCGGAAGCGGCGACTTTACCTTCGATTGTTTCAAAGACTCTTTTACCGGCGGCCAATACTATTTTTCTTTTTACCCAATACTCCGCCTTTCTGATTGGTTTCGGCTTATCCGGTCCATTATTAAGAATTGCTGGTCCAAAAATTCCGTTTTTAATTACCTCGATTTTACTTATTTTGGCATCCTTGCTGGTTTCCCGATTACCCAATGATAAAATTCTTAAAATCAATACCAAAAGATTCTTAATGGTGATTGGTAAACTAAGAGAAGGGTATCATTATATTAGTCAACATCGAAATATTCTTGCGCCATTATTAATTCTTATTTCCGTTCAAGTAGTGATCAGTCTTTTTACGGTTATTTTACCTTCATACGCGGTTGATGTTCTTCGAATAGATATCCGCGATGCCGGTCCGTTACTGATTATTCCTTTGGCTTTAGGAACGATCGGCGGCGCAATTTTAGTCAATCGTCTAGCTGGAAATTGGCGGAAACGGAAAATGATCACCTACGGCGCTTTTATTTCTTCCTTTAGTTTAATTATCCTGGCGATAATCGTAGGATTTTTTCACGAGGTTACGATTCTTGCCAGCTTAATAATGATGTTGTTGGGAGCAGGAGCGGTGATGTTTATTATTCCTACTCAAACTTTTTTACAGGAGCAAACTCCTGAAAATTTTAGGGCTCGAGTTTTTGGGACATTAGGTTTTTTGGTAATTTTAGGATCTTTGCCGCCGGTCCTTTTTGCCGGGGCGATTGCTGATTTAATAGGAGTAGGCTACATTTTATTGTTAGTTGCTATTGGTGCTTTTGGTTTTGGTTACTATGTATTCAATAAAAATGATCAATTTTAAAACAATTATCGGTTTAGAAGTTCATGTTGAATTAAAAACTTCTTCGAAAATGTTTTGCCCATGTTCGGCCGAATATTTTGGAACTGAACCAAACTCCCACACTTGCCCGGTTTGTTTAGGATTACCCGGGGCTTTGCCAGTCCCCAATCAAAAGGCAATTGAATGGACGATTCTTCTGGGGTTGGCTTTAGGGTGCCAGATTCCAGAAATCTCAAAATTTGACCGGAAAAATTACTTTTACCCTGATTTGCCAAAAGGGTACCAGATTTCTCAATATGATATGCCTCTGGCAATTAACGGTTCTCTTGTCATTAAAGAGATTGCCACGTCGCCTTCGGCTCCTCGCAATGACAAAATTGTGAGAATTAGAAGAGTACATTTAGAAGAAGATACGGCAAAATTAATACATGGAGAAAACGCGACCTTGATTGATTTTAACCGAAGCGGAGTACCGCTGGTAGAAATTGTTACCGAACCTGACTTTACTTCAACAGAACAAGTAAAAGAGTATTTACAAAAACTCCAGCAAATTATCCGCTATTTGGGAATATCGGATGCGGATATGGAAAAGGGACAAATGAGATGCGAACCAACCGTGAATTTGGAGTGCGAGAAGGCAGGAGAGCAGGAAGGCGAGATGGTGTATACACCTCTGGTTGAGATTAAGAATATTAACTCATTCAAATTCGCTCAAAAAGCGATTGATTATGAAATTCAACGGCAATTGGAGGAATTTGAAAAAACAGGGCAAGAAAAACAATCTGGTAACAAAACAACCAGGGGCTGGGATGAAGTCAAGCAGAAGACTTTTTTGCAAAGAACAAAAGAAGAGGCCGAAGATTATCGGTATTTTCCGGAACCGGATATCCCTCCGTTTCAGTGGACTGAAACGGAAATTCGAAATTCGAAATTCGAAATTCAAAAAATAGAATTACCTGATACAAAGATAAAACGATACATAAAAGAGCTTGGACTTACTGAAACAAACGCTATTATTCTCACCGAAACAAAAGAAAAAGCGGAATATTTTGAAAAATGCGTTAAACTGGGACAATCTGATCGTCTGGAACCTTTGGAAATTGCTAACGCCATAATTAATAAAAAGGTGGATTCAGAAACCTTGGATCCGGATCAAATCATCAAGTTATTGGCCACTAAAAAATCCGCAATCTCTCTTACAGAATCTAATCTGAAAAAGATGATAGAACAAGTACTAGCTGACAATCCTAAGCCGGTAGCGGATTATAAAGGCGGAAAAACACCGGTTTTAGAATATCTTATTGGACAAGTTGCCAGATTGACCAAAGGTCAGGCTGGCCCGAATTTAGTGAGAAATATTCTGGTAGAAAAGTTAAAGAATTAAGTTTATTATAGATTTATGGCAGAGGCAGGCGAGAATTTATCTTCAGTTGATTTACTTCAACAAGAAAATACTGAATTACGTTTAGATAACGCCAGATTAACATCTCTTTTGACCTTTGATGAGCTGACCGGTTTATTCAAAACCAGTGAATTTGGAAGAAAAGTGATTCTTGAAAGGATGCAAGAAGCGCAAACAGTTGGGGATAATGTGGTCGTCGCCGTCGTGGATTTAACCAAATTTCGAGATGTTAATAATGCATTCAATCATGCTACCGGAGATGAAGTTCTGAAAACCGTGGCGGCCAAATTAGGAAAACTTGCCGGTTCGAATGGTTTAGCCATGCGTTCTCATTCTGTGGGAGACGAATTTGGAGTTCTTTTCGTCGGCGAACACGGCAAAGAAGGCGTTACGTCTTTACAGGATATTCAAACCATAGGAATTCCCTGGAAAGCCGCAAAGGCAGAAGGCAAAATTTCTTTCACCCTGGGAATAAGCAGTTTAGACGAATTGACAGACGATCAGAAAGGAACACCGGGAGAAGTCTTTCAACATTTATGGCAAAGAGCTTCTGATGGAGAACGGGAACAACACAGGAGTCAAAATGGCTGATTTTGTTCATCTTCATGTTCACAGCGAATATTCCCTTTTAGACGGACTTCCTAAGATAAAAAATCTTGTTTCTTATGTAAAGAATCTTGGTATGGATTCAGTGGCATTAACCGATCATGGAGTTATGTATGGGGCAATTGAATTTTATAAAGAATGTTTAGATCAAGAAATTAAACCGTTGATTGGGATGGAAGGGTATATCGTCAATGGTGACCTTCGGAAAAAAGAAGGAAAAAGCGACAAAGAAAACAACCACCTGGTTTTGATTGCCAAAAATTTAGAAGGTTATAAAAACCTGATGAAAATTTCTACCATTGCCCAATTGGAAGGTTTTTATTACCGTCCGCGTTTTGACAAAGAAGTTTTAAAAAAATATCACGAAGGTTTAATCTGTTTGACTGCTTGTCCCAAAGGAGAAATTGGCCAGCTATTAATCGAAAATAATTACCAGAAGGCTAAAGAAACGGTCTTATGGTATGAAAATTTGTTTGGTGAAGATAATTATTATTTGGAAATTCAACGGCACCAATATTCTCAATATTTGGATAAAACAAAAGACGCAAAAATCATAACCAGGTTAACGGAAATGCAAAGGAGTGAGGATATTTGGGTAAGAGATACGGTAAAATTGAGCCGTGAATTAGGGATTCCCTTGGTGGCGACGAATGACGTTCATTATCTCAAGCAATCGGATGCTTTTGCACAGGATGTTTTGGTTTGCGTGTCAACGGGGAAATTAGTTTCTGATATTGACAGGTTGCGGTACGTTGACAACCCAACCTTTCATCTTCGAACACCGCAAGAAATGAAAAGTCTTTTTGCCGATGTTCCGGACGCCTTAAAAAATACGGTTAAAATCAGCAAAATGGTTGATTTGCAAATGGAACTAGGAAAATGGCTGTTTCCAAAATTTGATCTTCCGGAAGGTAAAACAGAGCCAGATTATTTAAAAGAATTGGCTTCCGCCGGTTTTCCGGAAAAATATCCTCAAGCAGTCGAAGAAACAAAAAAAAGACTCGATTATGAGCTGGAGGTAATTATCAATAAGGGTTATGCTTCATATTTTTTAATAATGGCCGATATGGTTAACTGGTGTACCAATCGGGGGATTGTTACAAATACCAGAGGTTCAGCCGCCGGTTCGATCGTTTCTTATGTTTTAGGAATCACTTCGGTTGATCCGATTAAATACGCCTTGCCCTTTGAAAGATTTTTAAATCCTTTCCGGCCTAAACCGCCGGATATAGATTTAGATATTGCCGATAATCGCAGAGACGAATTGATCACATATATTGTTCAAAAATACGGGGCTAATAAAGTTGCTCAAATTTGTACTTTTGGTAGGATGTTAGCTCGCGCTGCTGTTAGAGACGTTGGCCGAGTTTTAGGTCATCCTTATTCTTTTCCGGATAAAATTTCCAAATTAATTCCGATGGGGTCGCAGGGTTTCCCGATGACGATTAAACACGCGATTGAAATCTCCCCCGAATTAAAAACGATGTACATCAATGAACCCGACGCAAAACGCGTTTTAGACGTGGCACAGGAAATTGAAGGCAATGCCCGCCATTCTTCTGTTCATGCGGCCGGTGTCGTTGTTGCTCCGGAAGAAATGACGAATTTTACTCCCTTGCAACTTGAGCCTGAAGGCATAAAAATAATTACTCAATACGAAATGCATGCTTGCGAAGAAGTTGGTCTGGTTAAGTTTGATATTTTGGGAATAAGAAATCTTTCGATATTAACATCGGCCTTAGAAATTATCGAAAAGGCAATCGGCGAAAAAATTGATTTGGGTAAAATACCTCTTGATGATAAAAAGACCTTCGATATGTTGGCAAGGGGGGAAACTATGGGAACTTTTCAATTGGGCGGATCGGGGATGACTAAATGGTTGATTGATCTTAAACCAAACCGAATTGAAGATTTAATGGTAATGATTGCCTTATTCCGTCCCGGACCAATGGCAAATATTCCGGAATTCATTGCCCGAAAACACGGGAGGAATAAAGTTACCTATCTTCATCCGAAAATGGAAAAATTTCTCGACAAATCCTACGGCATTTTAGTTTATCAGGAGGACATTTTGTTTACGGCCATGGAATTGGCCGGTTATAACTGGGAATCGGTTGATAAGCTGCGAGTCGCGATCGGTAAAAAAATTCCGGCGGAAATGGCGAAACAGCACGAAATTTTTGTGGAAGGTTGCCAGAAATTTTCCAACATCTCCAAAAAGGAAGCGGAAAAACTTTGGGAATTATTTGTTCCTTTTCAAGGGTATGGATTTAACAAAGCTCACGCGGCATCCTATGGCTTTGTTTCTTATCAGACCGCTTATTTAAAAGCTCATTATCCGGATGAATACATGACGGCTTTATTAACAGCGGAATCTGGTGATACGGATAAGGTGACCGAAGGAATTCAGGAATGTAACCATATGGGAATAAAAGTTCTACCGCCGGATATTAACAAATCAGATGTTGGTTTTACGATTGAAAGAGATACTGGTTCGCGGGAAGACAAAGCTATTCGGTTTGGACTTTCGGCCATTAAAAATGTCGGCGAAGCGGCCATTGGAGCGATTTTAGAAGCTAGATCAAAAAATGGCGATTTCAAAACATTAACGGATTTTTGCGGGCGGGTGAATGGCCAGAAAGTCAATAAAAAAGTTTTAGAATCGTTGATTAAAGTGGGGGCGATGGATCACTTCGGATCTCGGGCCGCCCAATTGGCAGGATTAGATAAGATCCGGCTCGGATGCGAGAATAGTCAGAAGAATATAATCTCCGGTCAGGGAAATTTGTTTAACAACGACGAGGATAATCAGAATAAAATTGAAAGCAAGGATAATTTACCAAAAATTGAAGAATTTTCAAGAAATGAATTGCTCACTTTGGAAAAAGATTTATTAGGCTTTTATTTAACCGAGCATCCTCTGACAGCTGTTCTGGCCTTGTTGACAAACGAAGTTAGCCATAAAATCGGCGAATTAACCGATTTATATGAACCAATCGATAAGGTTAAAATTGGAGGAATAATATCGGCTTTACGGACTACTTTTACCAAAAAAACCAATTCGGAAATGGTTTTTGCCACGCTTGAAGACCAAACCGGTAAGATAGAGGTAATAGTATTTCCTAAAGTATATGCCGAGTCTAAGTCAAACTGGGTAAAAGATCAAATCGTGATTGTTGAAGGAAAACTGGAAATCAGAGACGATCGAATTTCGATTATTGCGGAAAAAGCAGTTTCGCTTTCAACTTTAAAAACCAACGGGAATGGCACACATTATGATTTTACCGTTAATATTCCCAAAGGAACCGCGCCGGAAATACTGGTTGAACTGAATAAAATTTTGAAAGACAATCCGGGTGAAAATAATGGGGTTTTGGTTTTTGAAAATAATGGCAATACCAAGAAGTTGGTTTTGAATTTTGGGGTAAATTATAATAAAAATTTAGAAAAAGAGATTCAAAAATTACTCGTAAGTGAACAAATACCCGAGGTGTGAAGCTAATTCACCTTTAAGGTGGGTAACATTGACACCTGTTGTATGAAGTTAAAGTGGGACTTGATCCGGGG